>ENA-ORNP01000455-ORNP01000455.1-human-gut-metagenome-genome-assembly--contig:-NODE-455-length-49101-cov-6.497839_pt1 | contig 49101 bp, 39 predicted proteins | sample MGYA00242119_ERZ509030 | MGnify/ENA primary metagenome ERZ509030 (study PRJEB26280, sample SAMEA2338708) | human gut metagenome | biome: human gut; feature: human-associated habitat; material: faeces... | reverse complement strand
CCGCCACTCAATTAGCCTTAACGCAGCATCACGTCCGCACATTTCCTTGCGGCTTCTTCACGGTGAGTTCATCTGCCCTAACTGCCGGCTCGCATCAACCGCCGACTTTCTGAAAGATACTGCAGATTACTGCTCCGCTTCACAGAATTTGAATAAAAATATCTTGTATATTATATAACGCAAAGCAGGAAAAGTCAAACTCCTGTGTCAGCGTTTATTTTTTCTTTTTCTTCGGCACCAGCTTCTGCCCCAGCTGTCCTTTGACAATAATCAGCTGGTCACGCAGCTCGGCCGCCGCCTCGAAGTCCAGCGCCTTGGCCGCCTCCTGCATCCGTCTTTCCAGCTCGCGGGCCAGCGTGTTCAGCTCCTTCGTTGATTTCTGCTTCAGCTTCTTGCTGCTGCCATAGGACGTTGCCTCCTCGGTGTCTGCCACCTTCGTCAGCTTAATCAGCTGGCGCTGCTCCTTATAAATCGTCTTAGGAGTAATATGGTGTTCCTCGTTGTACGCCTGCTGTTTTTCGCGGCGGCGGTTGGTTTCGTCAATCGCGCGCTGCATACTGTCGGTAATGCGGTCGGCATACATAATAACGCGACCATGCGCATTACGCGCAGCACGTCCGATAGTCTGAATCATCGCCGTATCACTGCGCAAAAAGCCTTCCTTATCGGCATCCAAAATCGCAATCAACGATACCTCCGGCAAATCAAGACCTTCACGCAGCAGGTTGATGCCTACCAGCACATCAAACTTACCGGCACGCAGGCTGTCGATAATCTCCGCTCTTTCAATCGTGGCGATTTCCGAATGCAGATAGCGCACACGCACACCTGCCTGCTTCAGATACTCCGTCAGGTCCTCCGCCATGCGCTTCGTCAGCGTAGTCACCAGTACACGCTCGCCTGCAGCAGCAACCTTGTTGATTTCGCCCAGCAAATCATCAATCTGTCCCTTAATCGGGCGGATTTCAATCTGCGGGTCCAAAAGGCCTGTTGGGCGGATAATCTGCTCAACTACATTATCTGCCTGCTCCAGCTCATACTTCGCCGGCGTAGCAGAAACATAAATTGCCTGCTTGATCTGTGCCTGAAACTCGTCAAAGGTCAGCGGTCTGTTATCATAGGCCGAAGGCAGACGGAAGCCATGCTCCACCAGCATTTCCTTACGCGAGCGGTCACCGGCATACATAGCGCGAATCTGCGGCAGCGTCACGTGTGATTCATCCACCACCAGCAAAAAATCCTTAGGAAAATAATTTACCAGCGTAAACGGCGGCTCACCGGCCTTGCGTCCCGCAAGATGGCGCGAATAGTTTTCGATGCCGGAGCAGTAGCCCATCTCCTGCATCATCTCCAAATCGTAATTCGTGCGCTGCTCCAGACGCTGTGCCTCCAACAGCCTGCCATGCTTATTCAGCTCATCAAGACGCTCGTCCAACTCCTCGCGAATATCATTCATAGCGCGTTCAAGATTCTCACGACTCGTAACATAGTGGCTCGCCGGGAAAATCGCCACATGGTTGCGCTGCGCCAGAATCTCACCCGTCAGCACATCAAATTCCACAATGCGGTCAACCTCATCATCGAACATTTCAATGCGCACAGCCTTTTCACCGTAGGCTGCGGGAATAACCTCAATCACATCACCGCGCACACGGAAGGTGCCACGCTTGAAATCAATATCATTACGATTGTATTGAATCTCCACCAGCTTATGCAAAATCTTCTGGCGGTCGATAATCTGCCCCAGGCGCAGCGACAGCACCATATCATAATACTCCTGCGGCGCACCTAAGCCGTAAATGCAGGAAACGCTGGCTACGATAATAACATCCTTGCGTTCAAACAAAGCACTGGTCGCACTATGGCGCAGCTTATCAATCTCATCGTTAATTGAAGCATCCTTCTCAATATACGTATCCGACTGGGGAATATAGGCCTCCGGCTGATAATAATCGTAATACGAAACAAAATATTCCACCGCATTCTCTGGGAAGAAGGCCTTCAGCTCACTCGCCAGCTGTGCCGCCAGCGTCTTATTATGCGCAATCACCAGCGTCGGCTTGCGCACCTTATTGATTACCTGCGCAATCGTATACGTCTTGCCCGTACCCGTTGCGCCCAGCAGCACCTGCGTGCGCAGGCCCTGCTCCACGCCCTCTGCCAGCTTGGCAATCGCCTGCGGTTGGTCGCCTGCTGGCTCAAACGGAGCCTGAATTTTAAAATCCATGTTCATCACCAACTAAAAAACAAACCGTAAAAATTAAGTATAAAACGAGCAATTGTTATATCGTGTAATGAATAGCAATTTTAGCAAATGAGTGTCTGGAACCACAGAAGGGGCGCAATGTCTGAGCGCTATGCCTGATTTTTATAGTAGCATTTGTCAGCATAGCGCGAGTTTTGCGCCGCTTCGTCTTGGTTCCACATGAAATTTGCGTTAAAAAATTGCTCTGATTGAAACGATATACAATTGCGACGCCAGAAATTCACACATCCAGCTCAACGCTTACCTTGCAATGGTCGCTGTCAACGAGCAATTGCTATATCGTGTAATGAATAGCAATTTTAGCAAATAAGTGTCTGGAACCACATGCGGGCGCAATGTCTGAGCGCTATGCCTAATTTTTATAGTAGCATTTGTCAGCATAGCGCGAGTTTTGCGGCACTTCGTCTTGGTTCCACACGAAATTTGCGTTAAAAAATTGCTCTGATTGAAACGATATAACAATCGTGCTGCTAATCAACCCTTACACATCCAGCTCAACACTTACCGGACAATGGTCGCTGCCGAAAACCTCATTGTGAATCTCCGCACTCCGTAGCTTATCCGCAATCCTGTCCGACACCACAAAATAATCAATACGCCAACCCGCATTCTTCTCGCGCGCCTTAAAGCGGTAGCTCCACCAGCTGTACTTAACCTCCTCCGGATGCAGATAACGGAAGCTGTCCGTAAAACCTGCAGCCTTCAGCTCACGGAACTTAGCACGCTCCTCATCCGTAAAGCCCGCATTCTTGCGGTTAGTCTTAGGATTCTTCAAATCAATCTCCTCAGCCGCCACATTCAGATCACCGCAGACAACAACCGGCTTCTTCGCATCCAGCTCCTGCAGATAAGCGCGGAACACATCCTCCCACACCATGCGGTAATCAAGACGCGCCAGCCCATCCTTGGAATTAGGCGTATACACCGTCACCAGATAAAAGCTCTCAAACTCCAGCGTAATCACACGCCCTTCCTTATCGTGCTCCTCCTGTCCCAGTCCATAAGTAACAGCCAAAGGCTTCACCTTCGTAAAAACAGCAGTACCGCTGTAGCCCTTGCGCTCCGCACTGTTCCAATACTCCTCGTAACCGGGAAAAACAAAATCAGCCTGCTCGCGCTGCATCTTCGTTTCCTGCAGACAAATAATATCCGGCGCAGCCTCCTGCAAAAAATCGGCAAAGCCCTTCGTCATGCAGGCACGCAAACCGTTAACATTCCAAGAATATAATTTCATAAATTCAACCTCTTTTCCGTAAATTTATCCGGTATAACAACGGTAAAATTCCCGTGTAAAATTTATACTCTGTCTTTTTATTTTAACATTCGATGCAAAAAAATAAAAGAGCTGCCCTCAGCGCAGCCTCCTCATCCCCGATGACAAAATGCGCACGGCAGCTCTTAAAAATTAAAACTTAATTTGCGACGGCTCGTAATCCACCGTTGTCTTGATGAAAGCAATCTCATTGCAGTATGGATACTGCGGACAATACACACATTCCTTCCATACCTTCTGCGGCAGCTTATCCTTCGCAGTTTCAATATAATCACACTTGGCAAAAAATCCCGGCTGATAGGTCAGAGTGAAAAACATCGTCACTCCGCGCTCAATGCCCTCCTTTTCCAAATGCTCCACCAGCTGACGGCCTATGCCCGTTTTCTGCAGGCTCGGTTCCACCGCCAGCGAGCGGATTTCCGCAAAGCGGTCCCATACAAAATGCAGCGCACCGCAGCCCAACAGACGGTTGTTTTCCACCGCTAAAATATAATCGCGCAGATTCTCATAAATCGCATTGCGCGCACGCGGCAGCATCAAGCCTTCCTTTGCATAATAATTCAGCAATTCGTGTATATGTTCTACATCGCTGAAAGTTGCCGGTCTAAAAACAATCATTTTTCAAACCCCCTCATTTGTATTACCTATATCAGTTTATCAAGCGTAACTGATTTTCTATATATTATCACGGATTACAGCTGAGTACAAGAATAAAAATACAAAAAAAGGAATTAATCAGTGTAATTAAATACTGATTAATTCCTTTATAAAACACAATTACATTCTTTCCTTCAGCATGTCTGCCGCAGCACACAAAGCCACAATAATCGCAGCCGGTCTCGGCGGGCATCCGGGCACAGCAATATCAACCGGCAAAACGTCAGCCGCACGCCCCACAACAGCATAAGTGCTGCCATAGGTTTCGCCGCCGCAGGCACAGGCACCGCAGGCCATAACCATTTTCGGCTCAGGCATTGCGTCATAGGTCATACGTAGCGCCTGCTCCAGATTGCGCGTAACTACGCCGGTAACCATCAGCATATCCGCATGACGCGGAGAAGCAACGAAAGCGATACCGTAACGGTGCAAGTCATAAACAGGGTTACTCATCGCACCCAGCTCAAAATCGCAGGCATTGCAGCTGCCAGCGTCAAGATGACGCACATGCAGAGAGCGTCCCAGCTTTGCTGTGACTGCCTCGCTGACCTCTACGGCACTGTCAGCCAGAATCTGCGCCAAAGCATCATGGTTCGTGTGCACCAGCGCCTTACGCGCGCAGGCCTCTACACAGCGGCCGCAGAAAACGCACTTACTGTAATCTATTTTTGCTTTACCGTCAGCCACGCTCACAGCTCCTACCGGGCAGGCAGCGGCACAGGCACCGCAGCCGTCGCAGCTGCCATCGCACTGCAGCTGACCGCGCAGACGCTTGTGGCCCGTAGTATCAATATTTTCGGTAGCAATCTTTCCGTGAAGAATTGCCTCCAGCATTTTTAACATCTTGCCACCTCCTTAGCGGTCTATGCAGGCATAGCATAACTCAAAGCTCTTATTTATTAACGGGAAGTCCGGAATGATATCGCCCTGTACTGCCACAGTCAGCGCCGGCCAGTTAGGATAGGAGGCACTGCGCACAAACAGGCGGTCTATGCGTCCTTTCTTGTCCAGCAGCAGGCAATGCAGATTATCACCGCGGGCAGATTCGCTGATGCCCCAGGTAAAATGACCTTCCTCCTGCTGCAGCTCGCCCAGCTCTACCGCCAGCTGCGTTTCCGCGTTGCGGCGCAGCTTGCTGATAAGCTGACGCACCAGCTTCAGGCTCTGGGCAACCTCACCGATACGCACCTTAATACGTGCTTCGACATCACCCGCTGTTTCCGTAATAACCTCAAAATCAAGCTCATCATAAATACCGTAGCCGATATCCTTACGGCTGTCCCGGGTACTGCCGCTGGCACGCGCACCCACGCCTACCATAGCCAGATCAAAAGCAGTTTCCTGACGCACTCTGCCGGTGGTACGGATACGGTTGACAAAGTTCGCCTGCTCCCACATGATATGTACCATATCGGAATAAACAGCTTCTACCTCACGCAGAACCTCTTCGATTTCCTCCAGCATTGCATCAGTAACATCATACCGTACACCGCCGGGGATAATCAGACCGCGCAGGAAGCGGTTGCCTGCTATCATTTCGTTAAGCTGCATCAAGTATTCCTTCAGACGCGTGCCCATGCTGATTACAGGCGAGAAGCCCACGCCGGCGCAGATATTGCCAGTATCGCCCACATGGTTATACAAGCGCTCCATCTCCGCAGCCAAGGTACGGATTAACCACGCACGATAAGGCACCTCTGCCTCCGAGCATTTTTCTACCGCCTGACAGAAGCTCAGCGTATTCGCTACACTGCAGGCACCGCAAATGCGTTCTACAATCGGCAGTGCCTCCATCGGTGTAAGGCCTTCGACAGCCTTTTCAATACCACGATGGGTAAAAAACAGCTTGGCATCCAGCTGCAGCATAGCCTCGCCTGCCTGACTGAAGCGGAAATGACCGGGCTCGATGATGCCTGCGTGAATCGGACCTACAGGCACCTCAAAGAGGCCTTCACCCTGAGAGGTAAGCATTTCATATTCACGCTGTCCGCGTGCATCATAATCCTTGGGATATTTTTTCAGCAGCGGATGGAAGCCTTCGGGAAAGCTCTCATGCAGCACCAGCGGACGCATATCGGGATGTCCCTGCGGCTCAAAGCCGAACATATCGTGCAGCTCGCGCTCATACCAGGCAGCAGCCGGCAGCAGCGTAGTCAGTGACTGATATTCCAGCGGACCGTCCGCGGGGAACGGAGCCTTCAAAACATCTATATCACGTTTTTCAGCATTATAGAACAGGCAGTATATGGCCAGACCGCCGCCCTGCAGGGTTTCGTCTGCACCGAACATAGCAGCCAGCGGACGCTTGCCGCTGTCGCTGCAGATATTGGCAGCACCACGCAAATTTTCCGGTTTAACTAGCATTATCTCAGCCTCCTATAATCCGCACAGCCTGGTTCAGCAGATTGTTGAGCCAGGGAATATTTTCAAAGCCTGCTCCCACTACGCAGGTCAAAAGCAGCAGCGCTGCCAGCACAGGCACGTCGGTTGCTCCCAGCAAATCGCCCAAGGGCTGACGCTTTGATTTATCGCACAGCATGCGCATGCCGTGGTACAAAATGCCGATTAAAACACCGGCCAGCAGGATAATCAGCAGACTGCCTGCTACCCAATGTCCCTCACGGAACATAGACGCCATAATGTAAAACTTACTGAAGAAAAGGCCCATCGGCGGCAGGCCCAAAATACCCAGCATACCGGTAAGCCAGAAGGTTGCGGTATGCGGTACATCCTTAATCATACCGTGAATACGCATCATATTGCGTGTCTGATATTCCTGAATAATCGTACCGGCAATATAGAACAGCACGAACTTAATCATCGCATGACTGTACATATGCAGCATAACTGCCTTCAGGGAGAAGGCAGAAAATACACCGATACCGGCAACCATAATACCGATGTTTTCCATAGAGGAATACGCCAGAATACGCTTAACGTCGCGCTGTACAACAACGAACGGCACGGCAATCGCCACAGTCAGCACGGCAAAGAACAGCAGCATGCTGCTCATCATCGCAGCGCCTGCTGTCGGCAGCAGGATAACCAGATTACGCAGCAATACATAAATAGCACAGCTGCAGAGCGCACCGCTCAGCATACCGCTGGTCAGTGACGGAGCCTCGGCATAGGCATCAGGCAGCCAGGTATGCATCGGCGCCATGCCTGCCTTCGTACCGTAGCCGATAACGATAAACAGCAGTGCCAGCTTGGTCATCGCCGGGTTCAGGCTGTTGGCATGCTCATGCAGATACAGCCAGCTGAGCGCCTTTTCGCCGCCCAAAGCATCAAGCTGCGCATAATACAGCACCAGTGTACCCAAAAGTGCCAAGCAGATGCCGACGGTACAAACCATGATATATTTCCACGTTGCCTCCAGAGCAGCGCGGGTAAATTTAAAGGAAATGAGCAGCGCACTGATTAAGGTAGTCGCTTCGATGGCAACCCACATCAGGCCCAGATTTTTTACCAGCAGTACGATAAACATCGTCCAGCAGAAAAGTTGCATCAGCGCAAAGTAACGGCCGGTCTGCAGCTGCTCGCCCTTGAGCACGCCGCAGCGCTCCTCACGCGTAAGATAATTACGCGCAGTCCAGGTTGCTGCCAGATAAAGTGTGGTAATAATAATAATTACCCACATATTCAGCGCATCAATGTAAAAATAATCATCAACATAGGGCACAGCAGGATTAAAGGACTTTGCCATCAGCGCCACGCACACACCTACCGCAGTTGCCGTCATGCGGTGCAGCCAATGCAGGATATTATTGCCGAAGCCCGCAGCCAGTGCCAGCACCGCGCACAAGGGTGGCAGGCATAACAGTATCAAAATATATGTTAACATTACATCCCCTACCCTTTCAGCTTGTCCAGCACATTTGTATCCGTAGTTTTAAACGACAGACGCAGACGCGAGGTTAAAATAACAAGAATAACAACAGCAATCAGCACATCAAGGAAAATGCCCAGCTCGATAATCAACGGCAATCCTTCGGTCATAATCAGACCGAGCAGATAAATGCCGTTTTCCAAGGTAATCAGACCGATCATCTGCATAATAGCACGGCTGCGCATAACAATCAGCGCGAGGCCTGTCATAATCATAAACATAGAGGTCGCTAAAATATCGCGACCCTCTGCCTGCGGCAGCAGACCGTCAATTACCATGTAGCCGAGTGCCAGACTGCAGGCTGCAAAAGCAGTAGAATAATTTACATTGATATCGCTGACAATTTCACGCTCATCGCGCAGCTGATTTACCACGCGTAAAATAGCGTAAGGAATAAAGAGCACCTTAACGGCAATTGTCAGCACACCGGGCAGCCAGGCATGCAAACCGCTGCCATGGCTCATGCCTACGACGAGGCAGGCTGCCGCAATCAGCGCAGACTGCAGCGCCAGACACAGAGTTGCACGGCGCAGCTCCACAAAGCGCGTCTGCAGGAAAACGATAAACATTAAACTTACAACCAAATATTCCATCGTTACCTCCTTACTGTGCCACTACTGCCAACAGCAGCATCAGGCCCGCTGCCGCCAGATATACACGCACCTTGAAAAGGCGCATCTTATTGTTCAAGGTTTCAACCACACCTACAGCCACCGCACCGATAAGCACCTTAAATACAACAGGCAAATCCAGCGGCAGATACAGCATAGCGAAGAGCACCAGAAATACCAGCAGCTTAAGCTGGCTTGCCCAATGGATGAGCGCCAGCAGACGGCCGGAATATTCCAGTGTCATACATTCATGGATCATCGTCAGCTCCAGATGTGTATCAGGGTTATCAACGGGGATACGGCTGTTTTCTGCAAGCAATACAAGGAAGAAGGCAATGCAGGTCAGCACGCCTGCTACCGTCAGGTTAACCTCATCCGTACGCAGGCTCATGCCTGCCAGCGAAGTGCTGTTGGTGTGCAGCACGTTGGAAAGCACAGCCAGCATTACCACAGGTTCAACAAAGGCTGCCACATAAACCTCACGGCTGCCGCCCATGCCGCCGAAGGCGGTGGCTGCATCCATCGAGGAAACTGCCATAAAGAAGCGTCCCAAGGCCAGCAGATAAACGAAAACAAAAACGTCGCCGAAGCCGGCCTGTCCGCCTAAGAAGCCCGGCAGCATGCAGGCTGCCGCAAAGGTCGTCAGAAAATATACGCAGGGTGCCAGACGGAAGGTGATGCTCGTATAAGGAGTAAGCATCGTAGGCTTGCCCCACCATTTGCGGATATCGTAATACTCCTGCCAGATGCTGCTGCCGACACGGTTCTGCATCCAGGCCTTTACCTTTTTAATAATGCCGGTAACCAGCGGAGCGCACAAAAGCAGCAAAACTGCCTGCGCCATACCGAGGGCCAGCTGTAACAATTCATTCTCTAAAATCATTTATAAAGCGCCCCCCATACCAGTACCAACATCATTGCCACCATAACATAGGCAACATATAAACGCACACTGCCCTGCTGCAAACGGCGCAGGAAGTTGGAAACACTTACAAAATGCTTCTGCAGCGGCTGATAAAGCTTTTCCGTAATCATATCGGGAATTTCCAGCTTGTAGGAAAGCTGACGGCCGAAGTAAGCATGCTCCTTGCGCATGTAGGTTACCTGACGCTTAGGCTTCAGCAGATAATCAAACGCACGGCGTACAGGTTTACTGAAGCCGGTTGCGGAATACTGCTGACGCTGCGTCGGATAGGTACCGCAGTTCCATGTAACATCCTCCACAACAAAGCAATTTTTGACAGCAAGCCACAGCACTGCACCCAGCACCAGCAGTAAAGCCAAGAGCAGCAAGGGCTTGTAGCAGACAGCAGTACCGACACCGGCCCACGCCAGATTCATACCGAAGGCATCAAGTGCGACAGGCATTCCCAACGCCAACAGAGCAGCGCGAACGACCGGCAGCGGATAAAGACCGCAAGCAACAACTAAAACAGATGCAACGCCCATAGCAGCGAGCATAAATTTATCGGATTCGTGCGCATGCTCCACAATTTCACTGCGAGCACGGCCCAGGAAGGTGATGCCGAAGAAGCGTACAAAGCAGCCGAGAGCCAGTGCTCCGGTAAAGCCCAGCAGAATAAAGGATACCGCAGTCCACAGGCGGATATCCTGACCGGCGCAGCTTGTGCCCAGGCTGATAAAGCTCTGCAGCACCAGCCATTCACCGGTAAAGCCGTTCGTCAGCGGAATAGCGGCAAGCGCCAGCGAGCCGACGAAAGCAAACACAGCGGTATACGGCATCTTGCGCGCCAGGCCGCCGAACAGCTCCAGGTTCTTGCTGGCGGTGCCGTGCATAATGCTGCCGGCACACATAAACATCAGCACCTTCATAATACTGTGGTTAAAGGCATGCACCAACGCAGCCACAAAGCCAAGCATATAAAAGCTGCTGCCGGAAGCCTTCATCAGCATACCACAGCCGAAGGCAGCAAAAATTACGCCCATATTTTCCACAGAGGAGTAAGCAAGCACGCGCTTGATATCCGTTTCCATCTGAGCATATAGTACGCCCAAAAATGCGGATACTACGCCTGCCAGCAGTACAACAACACACCACCAGTAATTCCAGGCAGGCAAAAAGCTGAACATAAAACGACCGAAGCCATAAAGCGCAATCTTCAGCATAACACCGCTCATCAGCGCAGAAACGTGACTGAGTGCTGCCGGATGCGCCTTAGGCAGCCACACATGCAGCGGCACCAGACCGGCCTTCAAAGCAAAGCCGGCAAAGGCACAGACAAAAACAAGATGCTGCCAGCTGCCATCCAACGTATTCTTGGCCATAGCAGCAAAGCTGAAGCCCTCGCTGGCCGAGCCTGTCAGCAAAAAGGCAATCATAATCGCCGCCGTACCGACGCTGGTCATAACCAGATACTGATAGGCAGCATTCCAGGTAGCACGCTTTTCGGATTCATGGTTAACCAGCATAAAGGAGGCTACGGCCATAATCTCCCAGAAAAGCAGGAAGCTGAAGGCATCGCCGGCCAGCAGCACCAGTACCATAGACATGATGAACAGGCACCACATGCCGCCCAAAAGGCGCAGACGGCTGCCCTCATAGCTACGCGCATAACCGAGCGCGTACAGGCTGGTAACAACACCGGCGATACCGGTCAAAAGCAGAAAGACTGCGCTCCAGCCATCGCAGCCTAAAGAATACGAGCCCCAGTTCAGGGGTGCAGGGCTCATGCCGCCAAAGAGCTGCAGGCCTGCCGCATAAGCGCAGACAGCGCTGCCAAAAAGGGCAGCGCTGTTAGCAAGCCAGTGTGCAGCACGCTGCATGCCGTGGGGAAGCAGCATGGTTAATACGCCGATGCCATAGAAGCCCACAGCCACTAAAAACATTTCCATTTCATCACCTACACATAAAAATTTCAACTTCTTCACAAAAATGACATGTATCGTTAATTATAACACATTTGTTGACTGCGTAAAAGAAAATTACTGTTAAGAATACAAAAAATACACCGAACCTGCAGAAATTCCACAGGTCCGGTGATTTATAATAAGGCTTCGGCATTAAATGAGCTTCCGGCAAATTATATTTTTACCCTTACTCCTTCGCCTGCAGCGCCAGCTGCTTCTGCAGCCTTTTGTGCAGCAGCTCAATAAAGCTGGCAGGCTCCTGCACCTGCAGCAACGGTCTGAAGGATAAAACACGGATAACCATCTCTATTGCATCACTTTTGTTATATGTCAGATGCAACTTATAATGCTTTTCATCAAGACGCTCCGTCGTCTTTTCCAAATGCGAAAAATGCAGCATCGCCCTCTCCAAAGCATTGCGTTCATCCGTCAGTAATGCAGTAAGCTTACAGCGTTCCGGTGCTTTCTGCTCACATATCTCTGCATTTGCCGTCTCTAACAGGCAACAATCTTTGATACGCGCAACATTCACATACTGCTGAGAGCTGCCACACACCGCTTTTAAGCGAAACTTATCGTCTTTCGCTGAATATTCTATTTGCATCGGCAGATATCTTTTTCGCACGCTATCGTTTTTATTGTTGATAAAGCTGATTTCCACCTTGCGTTTTTCTTTTATAGCCTGCAGCAACAGACGGAAATGCTTTTTATACTGCGGATTATCATAAGCATCACCATCACTATAGCGATCAAAATAAACAAATTGCTCCTGCGTAAACAGCGGCTCCACATCCTCAAGACCAGTAAAATCTACATCAAAAAGCTGCATCCGCTTATCGCTCAGCAAGGTTTTCAGCCAGCGCCGTTGCAGAGTGCTCAATGGCATTGCCGGAGCATGCTTAAGCGGTGTAGTCATATCATTTTGGAGTAACGGCCATTCGCAATCTCTTAATGATTTAGGTATTGTCAGATAACTGTCACCAAATGCTTGCTCCCGCACAATCCGATTTAGTTTTTCTACTGTCAGCTCACCCGTTTGCGCCTGCTGCAGAATACTGCTTACAACATTAAAATACGTACCATATATTTCGTTAAAAAAGATATCACTGCTTTTCATCTGCTTCTGCCTCCCGGTAATAAGATGCCATTTGCTCTAAATCATCAAAGAAAAGCTTCTGGACAGCCTTGTTGCTGCAGCTAAAGGCTGTAATGCGCCCGATGAAGGTGCGTATCCATGGCAACAGCTCACGTGCGTCATAAACAGTAATACTGAAGCGATAATGCTCGGCATCAAGCTGCTGCACCGTGCCGCTGCGCTTTTCACGTTCCAAACGCTGCACAATAAACTGCTCGTCAGATGCCACCTCTACCGTAAAGCTGATTCTCTCCAGCTCGCCAGCGCCAAACAAGCTTACACCCCAGATATGTGGTGCTGCTTTCTGTGCCAGCTGCAGATAATGCTCATAATTATTTTCCCTCTCTTTTACTTTAATACACTTAATACGGTTCAAGCGATTAAAAAGCAGCTTGTTTTCATCATAGCTGTAGCCTAAAAGATATTGCCTTCCTGTCCTGGTGCTGCAGTAAATCTTCAAGGGACAAACAGTTTGCTGACCATTCTCCCAGTTGTAGAGTATAACAGACTTCTTATCATTGATTGCCTCCAGCAGCTCGTACAACAGCTTACTGTCCATTGTGTATAAGATAAAATGATGCTTAAAATTAAAAACATCACAATCCTCAGGAAACTTATCCAGGATATAGGAGCCTACCTCTCCTAAAGGTGCCGCCTCGGAAAAAAAGGCACAGGCCAGCTGCCAACTGCGCCAATTAACCCTATCCTGCTGCAACCGGTACAAATTTCGGCGCCCTTGCTTCACTATTTGCAGCAACCCCAATTCAACATAATCATTAAGCTTATTGCGCACTGTTTTAGCATCTGGCTGATGCATCTTGTTGCTGAAACAATTAAAACAGCGGTCGCTAAGCAAATTCTCCATTTCTGCTACAGAATAAGCCTATCCGTCCGCCAGAATATCCAGCAGATAAAAATGCAAAGTGATGTCTATATCGGTGAAGCTTTTAGCCTTTCAGCTTTTATACAGAGGATTGTGACTTATATCTCTGCTATCGAGCGAAATATGATAAGCTGTGCCAGCTACATCAGGATTAATATCCATATATTCGTCTAGCCAGCTTTGTATGCGCCGACGCTCATCATCATAACTACGTTGACTTTTATCATTAAAATCCTGCCGTGTTTCAAAGCCGTATACATAAAAACGCCGCATCATACTCCTAATGTCATCATATTTTTTTGAAAGCTCATTATAGGCCATCTGCTCCCCGCTCCCTTCCAAGACAATATACTATTAGTATACCACAGACAGGCAACTATTTTTTCTTACAAAAAACGGCGCAACAGATTGTTTATCCGTTACGCCGTTAATTTTATTCAACTGTTACGCTCTTGGCGAGATTACGCGGCTTATCAACATCACAGCCACGAGTCAGCGCCGCATAGTAGGCCAGCAGCTGCAAGGGCAGCACTGCCATCAGCGGTGCCAGATATTTATCCGTACGCGGGATGTAGATAACATGGTCCGCATATTTCTCCAAAGAGGTGTCGCCCTCAAAGCCGATAGCAATAACCACAGCCTCGCGCGCCTTAACCTCCTGCAGGTTGCTGACGGTTTTATCATATACATCCATCTGCGTTGCCAGTACGATTACCGGCACACCGGAAACAATCAGCGCCAAGGTGCCGTGCTTCAGCTCACCTGCCGCATAAGCCTCCGCATGAATGTAGGAAATTTCCTTCAGCTTCAGCGCACCCTCCAGCGCTACGGCATAATCAAGACTGCGTCCCAGGAAGAAGGCATCCTCACTGCTGCCGTATTCACGCGCAAACACCTTAATCTGGTCCACGTTTTCCAGTATTTTATGAATCTGCTCGGGTACAAAGGTCAAGCCCTGCACCAGCTCCTGCTCACGCTCAGCACTCATGCTGCCGCGCAGACGACCTACATAAATCGCCAGCATCAGCATTGCCAGAAGCTGTGTGGTATAAGCCTTGGTAGATGCCACGGCAATTTCCGGACCGGCATAGGTATAAACAACCTGGTCTGCCTCGCGCGCAATAGAGCTGCCGACAACATTTGTAACCGCCAGAGTGCGGGAGCCAAGACGCTTAGCCTCACGCAGCGCTGCCAGCGTATCGCTGGTTTCACCGCTCTGGCTGATAACAATCGTCAGGCTGTTGCCGTCAACAAGCGGATTGCGGTAACGGAATTCACTGGCAATATCCACCTCAACCGGCACACGCGCCAGCTGCTCCAGATAATATTTGCCGACAATGCCTGCATGATAAGCGGTACCGCAGGCCACAATAAAGATTTTATTGATGTCTCTCAGTTCCTCTGCTGTCCAGTTCAGCTCGGGGAAGCCGATGGTTTTTGCTTCCGCGTCCAGACGGCTTGTCATGGTATCGCGCAAAGCCTTGGGCTGTTCATAAATTTCCTTCAGCATGAAATGCTCAAAGCCGCCCTTTTCCGCTGCTTCCGCGTTCCAGTTGACCTCAAACACCTTCTTGCTGATGGGAGTGCCGTTGATATCCTGCACCCATACACCGTCTGCCGTTACCGTAGCGATTTCGCCGTCACTCATGATAAAGGTACGGCGCGTATGGTTGATAATTGCCGGAATATCGGAAGCGATAAAGTTTTCACCCTCGCCAAGGCCGATAATCAGCGGATTATCCTTTTTGGTGCAGATGATTTTATCAGGCTCGTATTCGCACATAAATACCAGACTGTAGGAGCCCTTGATGAGCTTCAGCACCTTTTTGACGGTTTCTTCGAAATCTCCGTCATATTGGTCCGCCATCAGATGAGCTACAACCTCACTGTCAGTTTCGGACAGGAATTCATGTCCCTTAGCAATCAGTTCTTCCTTCAAGCCAAGATAATTTTCAATAATACCGTTATGGACAACGACAAACTTACCGCTGCTGTCCGTATGGGGATGCGCGTTGCGATCCGACGGACGGCCATGTGTTGCCCAGCGTGTGTGACCGATACCTACATTGCCCACAGGCATATTGCCTGCCAATTTCTGGCGCAGTGCATCCAGACGGCCTACACATTTTTCTACACGAATGCTGTTGTTTTCATAAACAGCAATGCCGGCAGAATCATAACCACGATACTCCAGCTTGCTCATACCATCAAGCAGAAAGGGAGCAGCTTCGTGATTACCGATATAACCTACAATTCCGCACATAATAATGCCTCCTTAAGTTTTCTTTGCCCTTTCTGCCACCTTGCTTTTCTCTCCCCCGTTACCGGAGGGCTTTGTACACGGTTTGCGGCCTGCAGCCGGCCGTGAGGCATCCGCTGACTGATCGATAACCTCATTCCTCGTCCACCGCCTGAGCGGTACATGCGCTTACATCCTTCACTGTCTGCATTTGGCAGCAAAGACAAGGCTCTGCTGATTTATGAGCAAACAGACAATGAGCCGCGCAGGCAGGCAGTCCCACGCGGCACATCCTCAGACTAATTTAATTTTACAATATGAAGACTGGCAGGTCAAGAAAACATTCCTTGAACTTTTCTTGCCTAATGCTTGCCTGCAGGCGCTTCATATAGTATAATCCCATCTTAGATAATTGAATTTTGTTTTTATATTCGTAAGTCCTAGATGTGATAAGGGTTTGAGCAGCTAAAAACAGCTTTTTTATGTGGGAAGTTTGAGTAATAGTATAAGACGTGAGGGATTTGTGAATTTAATCAGAACGGTTGTCAAACGCTTTACTTTGTGCTATCATAGAAATAGAAAAGGTGCCGCCGATAGACGGTTATCCTTGAACATTTAGTTATAAAAAATAACCGCTTGTTTTGCAGACTGGGCGGTTATTTTTTTACGTGAATTTGACCTAGCGCATAACCTAGAGCGAATCCTAGAGCTACTGAAGTCAGACATAAGCCGAGAACAGAGATAAGATTATCTAAAGTCATCATTGGTCTCACCCCCTCTTGCCATTAGATTTGCAGTAATACAAAATCTTGCTGCCAGAGGGACAACCGCCTACCGTTATGGAAGCACCACAAAAATATTTTAGCATAAAAAGCGAACATATACAACGAACAACCTGTGAAAGTTTCTCTGCTCAAAAATAGAGCACATAGCGTACAAACGCCCAACTATTACTGTTTTGTAGTAGTTGGGCGTTCTCTTTTTTTGATAGCTGTTGTTGTATACTTATTTTATCAGGAGTACAAATATGCTCCACCTGTTTTTTCCAGAATAAGGTTTTCGATGTCATAAACGTCGTAATATCGCTTACTTATGCAATAGCTGACAATTTTGTCGGCGATGATGTCGTCAGATAAAGAGTAGCCTGCGATATTGAGCATTTCTTCTGTCTCTTTGTTATTCAGTTCCAAAGCCAGGCATAAGCAGAGAATCGTACTTTTGCTAGGCTTGTAGCCGGTATCCTTCATGCTGCGGATTTTGGAAAAAACAGTTTTAGAGACGTGCGCTTTTTTATAGAGTTTGTTTTCTGCGATATCTTTTTCTTCGCAGTATTTGATGATGGAAGGATAAAGGTCGCAGGGAGTGTTGGAAAAACTTTTGACGATGTTTTTAATAGTGCTTAATGACGACAGGGGCGGCGTGCATACCTTGCCGACGCCGACTGAACCATGACAAGATGTAGCATAAGCTGTAATGACGTAGTTGGATATTATTTCCTGATAGTTTTCTCTTAAATTCTCTATTACGCGTTTGTCGTTCGTCATATTGCGGACCTCCAAAAAGTTTCTTGCAAAGAAACCGAAAAGTGCTGCTTATAGTGTAACATATAAGCAAGGAAAGATAAAGTGAGAAAAAATAACAGTGTTAAAAAGTAATTGTACATTTCGTGAAGATAAAAAAGACATTTGCTTGACGGGGGGGGCAGAGAGATATAATGAAATCGTATTAACAGCTTGTGATTTTAATAGAAACGGAGTTGAAAGCATGGCTGAAAATAAAACAACGCAGAAAACAGTCGAAGGTGTAATGTTAGGTAAAACTATAAGTGAAAGTGTTGAAGAAGTTAACGCTAAATACAAAAAGCCTGATACCTATACTGGCAACAGAAAATTATTTGATGACGCTAAAGCTAAGATTGGTATTAAAAAATCAGCGTTTGCCAATGGAAAAGTTAAAGATCCTTACACTAGAAAAACTTTGTGTTTAAAAAAAGAAGAGGCAGAAAAACAGTTTGGCACGAACTGGTCTAAACATCTAGCTGAAGCCGACCATAAATGTCCATTAAAAAAAGTATTTGAGGAAAATAAGGAAAATCCTTGGAATACTAATGAAGATATTAGAAACGTAGCTAATGATAAGGATAATTTAGAAGTTGTTTCTCGTAAGTTCAATAATGCTAAGCGCGATAGGACTAACGAAGAATTGATGAATGACAAAAAATATCTTCGCGATAAGGATTTGAAGATTAATAAGCAGAATAGAGATGAGGCAATAGAGAAGGGAAAACTTGCTAAGGAAAAAATAGACCAAAAGCTGTCTGATAAAGCTTTTGATAATTGTGCTAAAGAGTTTCACAAAGCTGGCTTGAAAACAGGAGGAGCTGTTGGTGGGGCTGCTTTCACAATATCTGGAATTAGCAATATTATAGCAGTTATTAAAGGTGAAAAAAAACCTACTGAAGCTTTAAAAAATGTTGCGAAAGATACGGCTTTAGCTGCTGTTAAGGGTTATGCAATTGGTGGTGGGACGACAATAGTTGCTCACCAACTAGAGTCTATGTTAATGAAGAGTTCTTCCCCCTTTTTGGCTGGACTAAATAAAGCTAATGTGCCTATTGCGGTTGTAACAACTATTAAGGCTACAGCAGATATTGTAGTTAAGTATGCCAAAGGAGAAATAAGTACGTCTGAATGTATTTTACAATTAGGAGAACGAGGAACTAATATAATGGTTGCCAATTATACGGCTGTTGTTGGACAGATGTTAATCCCCATACCATTTGTAGGCGCGGCGGTTGGAGCGATGGTTGGTTCAGTTTTAACAAGTGCTTATTATAAAGAATTACTTTCAGCAGCAGAAGCTGCTAACTTGGCAAAGAAGGAATATGCAAAAATAAAAAGAGAAACAGATGCTGCGATTAAATTGCTTAATCAAGAAAAAGAAGAGTTTGAAAAAGTTACCCAAAAGCTGTTCAAGGAAAGAGCAGAAGCTATCAATGCTGGCTTTAAGGATATTACTAAGGCTACAATGGATAACGATTTTGAACTAATGGCAAAAGGCTTAGAACGAATTTCTAACTCGTTCGGGCGCAGTATTGGATATAAGACTTTTGCTGAATTTGATGAGATGATGAAAAATCAAGATGTTGCTTTTGAATTGTAAGGAGGAATTTATATGCCGTTACCATTAATCCCTGTTGCAATAGCTTTGGCTGGTGCTGCCGGAGCTGCAGTTAAAAAAGCTTGTAATGCAAGCGATATGATGGACGAAGCAAAAAAAATAGCTGATGATGCAGAACATAGAGTAAAGTTATTAGACGAAGTTATAAATGACCGAAAAGCTATTGTTGAACAAAATTTGACTTCTTTAGGACAATTAAAATTAAACATTCTTTCCGGTAATATCCATAGTTTCGTTGATGAATTTTCTAAGATGAAGAATGTAAATTTTAATGATAGTATTGGTATAGATGAATTAAGAAACTTTAATCCTAGCAATCAGGAGTTTATTCAATTAAAAACGGCCTCTTTGAATGCTGTTGAGATAACTAGTGGTATTGGCGGCGCTACTATAGGTGGTGTTTTAGCTGCTGCTGGTGCTTATGGTGCAGTTGGTTATTTGGCGACTGCCTCTACCGGGGCGGCTATTAGTGGCTTGAGTGGTGCAGCTGCTTATAATGCTACCTTAGCTTGGCTTGGTGGTGGAACATTAGCTTCTGGTGGTTTAGGCATTGCTGGTGGTACGGCTGTTTTAGGAGGTTTGGTAGCAGCCCCGGCATTGTTGATTGCTGCCTGGTGGTGGGAATGTAAGGCAGAAGAGGCTTTGAATAACGCTAAAGCATATAAATGTAAAGCTGAAGCGTGGATTGCTAATGGCAATAAAATAAACGAATATTTAAAAGCTGTAACTGCGCGTGCTGAGCAGATAGAAGCCTTGTTAGCAGACTTTGATAGAATGTTAGCAGAACAATTGGAAATCATGTTGAAAAATTTGCGAAAAAATCAGTCTTATGATTGGAATGACTATAGTGTTAATGACCAAAAACAAATTGCTATAACTGCTCTTTTAACTAAAGCTATCAAGCAAGTTATTGATACACCGCTTCTGTATGAGGATGGAACTTTAGCTGATGAAAGTTCTTTCGTAGAAAAATATCGTAATGCTGGTTATAAAGGAGTAGTTGATACTAAAGCTAAAGTAGAAAAATTGCTGAGCAGCTTTCCTGAGAAAGCAAATCTTAATAGGGGGTTGATAGGTCGAACTTTATTATTAAAAAAAGACACAGTGTGCTATGACAAGGATAATTCTAGAAGTTTCACTATTAAAGCTGGGGAATTTGTAAGAGTAACTGAGATAGTGGACAACAGATATCGTGTTTATTACCAGGCTGGACATTTATTTGGTTATCTGAAGGCAATAAATGTCAAATCTAATGATGAATAATGAGTTATTGCAGGAGAATTAGTTATGAGCAAGAATGAAAGAATTACTAAGATATTACAGAATATAACCGCTGTTGATGATTGGCGATTGCTGGCTGCTATCTGTGGCTATCCTTATCCTAATGATGCTCAATTTGAAGAATCAACGTCTTTTTCTAAGGCAGAGGTTTTGGAAAAGACAATCAAAGATAATTATAAAAGTATAGTTAGCAATATGCTTGGCGAATGTGAGTATTGCGATATTTTGATGGATGTAGCCAAAAGATTAGAAGTTCATAATCTGCTTAAACTATTTCATAGTGAAGTTGATTATGAAATTCTTGAAAAGCAAGTAATAGGTAAATATATAGAGCAGTTAAAGTTGCGTACAATAGAATCTGAAGGATATAAGGCATGGCTTCAATTAGAAAAAGATGCTTTAATTAATGCGAAAAAAGCATATGAAAGAGAGCTTCTGTCAGAATATGAGTATTACGAAATAACATCGCCGACATACGATTTTGTTGATAAAATGATGACAGGTCGTATGGATGGATTTGTTATGTATTTGCTCATTTGCGGGTTGATAGATTTTGAGAATATGTTGGATGCTTGTAGAAAATTAAGATATCTAGACATTGATCGTTGGCACGTCACAACAATAGTTGCGCCGTCTATTTTTATAAATCCTTTAGATGATATACGTAAATTAAAAGACAAGAATGATGCTAGATGGGAAGTAGCTATTGAAACAGTAGTATTTTTGTCTATTTTAGCTTTAAAACAAAAATATGCTGAAACACTGGCGGAACTGTGAGGTGGTTTCTTATGCCTGACAACAAAATTTTAATCATGATCGGCGGTATGGCTTTCTTGCTCCCTGCGGCACCTTTCCTCGCATTAGCAGGTATCGGGCTGATTGTTGTCGGCTGTATAATATATTCCGTAATCAAGAGTTTTGATGAGTAGAAGATTTACTCAAACTTCCCGTGTTGCCCTTCAAAATTAACTGTTAAAAATAACCGCTAGTGTAGGAGCTGGGCGGTTATTTTTTTGCGTTTTTCAAGAAAATATACAAAAGCAGACCATTGCATCCGAAAATGATGTAAAGGTCTGCTTTTAATCTTTATTCAGCAAGGAAGCCTGCTTATGCCAGCTCCTTAGTTACAACGTCGGCAATAGCGTTGGCAATCTGCTCCAGACGCTCCTGCTTCGGTCCTTCGGCCATAATACGGATCAAAGGCTCGGTGCCGGAAGCACGTACCAGAATCTGGCCGTTTTCGCCCAGCTCCTCCTGATATTTTTTGATTACTTCCTGAATAGCAGCCTTTTCTTCCCAGCCGTTTTTATTCTTCACGCGTACATTCAGCAGAATCTGCGGGAATTTAGTCATTACGGTGCCCATCTCGGACAAAGGCTTGTTGTTGCGAACCATTGCGCACAACAGCTGTACAGCAGTCAGAATACCATCACCGGTTTTAGCGAATTCGGAGAAAATGATATGACCGGATTGCTCGCCGCCGATAGAATAATTGTGCTTGAGCATTTCTTCCAGTACATAGCGGTCACCTACAGCGGTTTTGACGGTCTTGCCGCCATGAGCCTTCATAGCCTGATGCAGGCCGACGTTACTCATAACAGTGGTTACCAGCATATTGTCATGCAGCTTGTTGCGCTTCATCAGCTCCAGAGCGCAAATCAGCATAATCTGGTCGCCGTCCATAGCCTCGCCGTTTTCGTCAACTACCAGGCAACGGTCAGCGTCACCGTCATTGGCGATACCTACATGAGCGCCAACCTCGACAACCTTCTTCTGCAATGCCTCCAGATGAGTAGAGCCGCAGCCGTTGTTGATATTGATACCGTTAGGCTCGTTGAAAATTGCCACAACCTCAGCACCGAGACTGCGCAGGATAACCGGTGCGATTTCGCTGTTGGCACCGTTGGAGCAGTCCATAACAATCTTCAGACCGTTCAGCTTAGCATAAGCAGTGCTCAGAATGTGCTTAATATACAGCGCAGACAAATCCTTTTCATGAATAATCTGGCCTACGCTGCTGCCGCTTACTGCCTGAGTGTAATCAATCGGTGCAGCAACGATAGCTGCAATTTCGTCCTCTACTGCGTCAGGCAGCTTGTAACCTGTCTGAGAGAAAAATTTGATGCCGTTGTCTTCAAACGGATTGTGAGAAGCAGAAATTACTACACCGGCGTTAGCCTTAACCTCACTGGTCAGGAAAGAAACTGCCGGAGTAGGCATAACGCCCAGAAGATGTGCATTGCCGCCGGCGCTGCAGATACCTGCTGCCAAAGCGCTTTCCAGCATTTGTCCGCTGCGGCGTGTATCTCTGCCGATAATAATTTTCGGGCAGGAAACCTCGCGACCAAAGTATTTTGCGGCAGCATAGCCCAGCTTAAAGGCCAGCTCCGGAGTAAGTTCTACGTTCGCCACACCGCGAACACCATCAGTACCAAATAATCTTGCCATTTTTTGTAATAACCTCCCTAATTTTAATGCGTTTATATGTGAGTTGGGAATTGTTGAGATTTATCAACAATAACAGAAGATAGAGGCTCCCCTTGGGGGGAGCTGTCACCCGCAGGGTGACTGAGAGGGGTTGGTACTCGCTATGCTTACCAACAGCGCTATGCTGAGCGCACCCCTCTCCGTCATCGCTACGCGATGCCACCTCTCCCCTAGGAGAGGCTTTATTAACGTATTTTTCGTATTTTATTATCCTACTTCACCAGCGCAAATCTTTCCATAATCGCCCGCGCCACATGATAGCCGTCAAGTGCGGCGCTCATAATACCGCCGGCATAGCCTGCGCCTTCGCCGCAGGGATAAAGCAGATCATGCGTCAGCGATACATAGCTCTGCCTGTCGCGCTCTATGCGAACCGGCGCCGAGGTGCGTGTTTCCACACCCGTCAAAAGTGCACCGCCGTCGGCGTAACCCGCCAGCTTGCGGCCGAAGCTCGTAATGCCCTCGCGCAGAGTATCCGTAACGTAAGCAGGCAGCACCTTATCTAAGCTGCAGGCCGCAAGTCCCGGACGATAGCTTGGCTGCACCATGCATTCCAAGGACGGCGTACTGCGCTTCAAAAAGCTGTCCAGATTCTGCGCAGGCGCATAATAGCTGCTGCCTGCCGCCGCATAAGCAAGCTGCTCATAGCGGCGCTGGAATTCTACGCCTGCCAGCGCACCCTCGCCGAAATCCCGACTGTCTACATTCACCACCAGCGCACTGTTGGCAATGCCGCTGTCACGCTTAAACATGCTCATGCCGTTGACAACCACGCCACCGGCCTCCGAAGCGGCGGCAACAACCTGACCGCCCGGGCACATGCAGAACGAATAGGCTGTGCGTGTTTTATCCTGCGTATGGTAAACAAGCGCGTAATCCGCTGCGCCCAGCAGATGATGTCCCGCAAAGCTGCCGTACTGCGCCCTGTCAATCAGCTCCTGCGGATGCTCGATGCGCACGCCGATAGCAAAGGGCTTCGCCACAATGCCAACGCCCCTGCGTGCCAGCATAGCGTAGGTATCGCGCGCGCTGTGACCGCAGGCCAGTACCACGGCTCCTGCCGCCAGTCTTTCACCGCCGTCAAGGATTACGCCCTGCACAGCATTATTTTTGATATCCAGATCAACCACATGCGCATCATAACGCACGCTGCCGCCCAGCTCCGCAATGCGGCGGCTGAGCCCCTGCACCATCGCACGCAGCTTATCCGTGCCTACGTGCGGTTTATGCTCGTACAAAATATTTTCCGGCGCGCCTGCATCCACAAAGAGCTGCAGAATTTCGGCCATCATAGGATCATTCACACGCGTGGTCAGCTTGCCGTCCGAAAAGGTGCCTGCACCACCCTCGCCAAACTGTACGTTGGACGCGGGGTTAAATTCTCCCGTCTGCCAAAAGCGCTGCACATCTTGCACACGCTGCGCCACCGGCTTGCCGCGCTCCAAAAGCAGCGGCTTATAGCCATGCTCTGCCAGCTGCAGTGCCGCCAAAAGGCCTGCAGGACCGGCACCGATAACCACCGGCGGTGCGCTCAGCGGCAGTGTGCCAAGCTCAAGCGTCGGCTGCTGCTGCTCCTGATATTGCGTAATATCACGGTCCGCCAGCAAACGCTTCGCCTGTCTGCCGCCTGTTTCAACCTCTGCCAGCACATGGTAATTGAGACAGATATCATTTTTCTTGCGCGCATCCACGGCCTTGCGTACTATCCGCACACTGCCCAAAGCATCGCGCGGTATACCACATTTACGACACACCGCCTGCTCAAGCGTCTGCTCCTGTCGCAGGCTGATACGCACATTATTTATTTTCAGCTTCATCTATAAATCAATTCTGCCTTTCTACCGATATTTTAATCTGCACCGTACGTCTTTCGGGAATAACCTTTTCCGGCAGATCAAGCTCAGCTGCAACAACAGTACTGCCGGTCAGCTTGCTTACATCTACGGGCTTGGTCTTGACATCCTTCAGCTCCTTCAGCACGGAAGGCGGTGCGGTAACACGAACGCTTGTCGGCACAATCTCTGTTTTGGTAACAATAATACCGGCAGGCAAATCACCGCTCATAACCAATTTCACAGGAATATCCAGCGAATGCATCTGGCTTACCATATTGGCCTGCACCATTACACGCTCAGGGATAATTCTCATATTAGGAATATCGTAACCGTCATCACTCACGGCAACCAGCTCGCTTTCCGTCTGGAAGCTGCCGGTATGGTTGCTGATATCAATCGGAGCAACCACACGGTTTACCTTGTCAATACGATGCGTTGCACCGCGCAGAGTAACCTCCGCCGGAGTAATTATACTGTTGCCGATGGTCATATCACCGTTCACCGCGCCCACGATACGCGTAGTAACGGGAACCTTTTTCTCGCTTACCGTATCCACATATACGGAAACCTCCTTAGGCGTTACGGATACAATCTCGCCGCCGGAGTAGGTTACCGTAATCGGCAGGCTCTGCTGACCTTCGGTTATATTTTTCAAATTGATAGAAGCATTGATTTCGGCACTCAGATTATCGGAACTGAGTTTGGCACGCGAGCCGCGCACCTTAACCAGAATTTTATCGGGAGCATTAAAGACCATCATATTTTGCGGCAGATTTCTCTGCTGCAGGCGCACCTCGATATTACGCTCGATTATCGGGTTCTGGTCGGTCATTACATATACCCACAGGCCGCAGGCCATGAGCAGGCAGATAATCCTTGCCAACAGGTTTTCCTTACGCGCCAGCCTTTGCAAAAATCTCATTTTTTCTCACCGCCCCACAAGCTCTTGATTTTATCAACCAAAGAATTCTTAACTGCTGCATGCGGACGGAAAATTGCCGTGCGCAAAATTTCCTTCACATCATCCACCGTCAGATAACGCATCAGCTCGCCGTTGCGGGCAATGGAAATCGTACCGGTTTCCTCGCTAACAACAAGAATCATCGCATCGGACTGCTCGGACATACCGATTGCGGCACGATGGCGGGTACCAAGCTCCTGGCTCAGATTACGGTTTTCGGTGAGAGGCAGCAGGCAGCAGGCAGCAACAACACGGTTGCCGCGGATAATAACAGCGCCGTCATGCAGCGGTGTATCCTTAACAAAAATGTTCTGCAGCAGTCCAGAACTCACCAGACCGTCAATCGGCACACCGGTTTCGATACGCTCTGCCAACCCGGTAGCGCGCTCAAAAACCATCAGCGCACCTACCTTGTTTTTGCTCATCACCTTAGTGGCATGAGCAACGGAATCCAGCATTTCCTCCAGCTCCTGCTCGTCCAACTCACTGCCCTTATGAAACAGCTTGCCGCGGCCGATTTGCTCCAAAGCACGGCGCAGCTCCGGCTGAAAGACAACAGGCAGGGCGACCATAATCACCGTCATGCTCTTTTCCAACAGCCAGCTGATAACATGCAGGTTCAGCCAACGGCAGATAAGCGTGAAGCCTATCAGCACCATTAGGCCCTTGCCCAATGTTGCGGCACGGGTGTTTTTCAGCATCAGGAACAAACGGTAAAGAAAATAGGCAACGACGACAATATCTATAACATCCAAAAATGTGATTGTCGAAAGCAAGCCTTGCAGTTGTATCATCATAATTGCATTGCTCCTATCTATCAGACACTATCGACTAAGCGCTAAGCCTTAGTCCATTTTCAGAATCGCCATGAATGCCTCCTGCGGCAGCTCTACACTGCCAACCTGCTTCATGCGCTTTTTACCTTCCTTCTGTTTTTCCAGCAGCTTACGCTTACGGCTGATATCACCGCCGTAGCATTTCGCCAGTACGTCCTTACGCATAGCGCGGACGTTTTCGCGGGCAATAACCTTGTTGCCGATTGCTGCCTGTACCGGAATTTCAAACATTTGACGCGGAATCAGGCTGCGCAGCTTTTCAACCAGCTGACGGCCGCGAACAGTAGCAAATTCCTTATGCACAATCGCGGAAAGCGCATCAACAGGCTCGCCGTTCAGCAGGATATCTACCTTCACCAGATCGGAATAGCGATAGCCGGACAACTCGTAGTCCAAGGAAGCATAACCGCGGGTAGCGGATTTCAGACGGTCAAAATAGTCAAAGATAATCTCACTCAGCGGTAATGCGTAGTGAATCATTACGCGGGTATCATCAAGATAGGTCATGTTATCGTATTCACCGCGTTTTTCCTGGCTCAGCTCCATAACAGCGCCTACATAATCCTTCGGCACAATGATGGTTGCATTAACGAAAGGCTCCTCAACATGGTCGATAACGGTCGGGTCCGGGAAAAGGGACGGGTTATCTACCATTTCAACGTCGCCGTTAGTGCGGAACACCTCATAAATAACGTTCGGTGCGGTAGTAATCAGGCTCAGATTATATTCACGCTCCAGGCGCTCCTTGATAACGTCCATATGCAGCAGGCCCAAAAAGCCGCAGCGGAAGCCAAAGCCCAGCGCGGTAGATGTTTCCGGCTCAAATACCAGAGAAGCATCGTTCAGCTGCAGCTTTTCCAAAGCATCACGCAGGTTATCGTAATCGGAATTCTCTACCGGATACAGACCGCAGTATACCATCGGTGTAGCCTTGCGGTAACCCGGCAGCGCTTTTTCGGCAGGATTATCGGCATCGGTTACGGTATCGCCTACGCGTGCATCCTTAACATTTTTGATGCTGGCAGCAAAGAAGCCTACCTGGCCCTCCTCCAGCTCGTCAACATTGACAATGCCCGGTTTGAAGTAACCGACCTCGGTAACATCAAATTCCGCACTGGTTGCCATCATGCGAATCTTCATACCCTTGCGCAGACGGCCCTGCATAATGCGCACATATAAAACTACGCCCTTGTAAGCGTCAAATTTGGAGTCAAATACCAAGGCCTTCAGCGGTGCTTCCGCATCGCCCTGCGGCGCCGGCACGCGCGCTACGATTGCTTCCAGCACGTCCTCAATGCCAATGCCTGTCTTGGCACTGCACAAAACTGCGTCGGACGCATCAATACCGATAACGTCCTCGATTTCCCTTTTTACATGCTCCGGGTCCGCACTCGGCAAATCAATTTTGTTGATAACCGGGATAATCTCCAGATCATTATCCAGCGCCAGATACACGTTAGCCAGTGTCTGCGCTTCAATGCCCTGAGTAGCGTCGATAACCAGCAGTGCACCCTCACACGCTGCCAATGCACGCGAAACCTCGTAGGTAAAGTCTACGTGGCCCGGGGTGTCGATAAAGTTCAGCATATACTCCTCGCCGTTGCGCGCCTTGTAAATGCTGCGCACAGCCTGCGCCTTGATGGTGATTCCGCGTTCACGCTCCAAATCCATGGAATCGAGAATCTGCTCCTCCATCTCACGCTTGCTCAGCGTTCCTGTATATTCAATCAATCTGTCCGCCAGGGTAGACTTGCCATGATCTATATGGGCGATAATAGAAAAGTTGCGAATGTGATTTTGTTCAATCATAAATTACTCTTCCTGCTCCTTCATTAAAATGTATTATTTCAGGCCAATATTGGCTTGAGCCTGTTTTATTAGTACTAATTATTATACCATTATCCGGCAAAGCCTGTAAACTAAAAAGAGAGACAGCTCGGCGCCATCTCTCCTCATGCTGCGTTTTATTTCAGTTTAGTGTCCTCAAATTCAACGCACATGTAATAATTGTCAATTTTATAATTCAGCTTATCGAGCGTTTCCTGCATCTGCGCCATGCGCTCGAGCAGCTTGGCACGCTCCTCGATTAAAATTTCCTTGCGTGCCGCCCTTGTTTTGTCGCCCTGCTGAAACAGTGCCACATATTCAATCAGGCTTTCTACCGAAATGCCTGCTGTGCGCATACATTTGGCAAAGTTTACCCAGTTGCAGTCTGTTTCGGTGTAGTCGCGAATACCGCTTTCATTGCGGTTCACAGTTGGAATCAAGCCGATGCGCTCATAGTAACGCAGCGTGTCCGCTGTAATGTCATACATTTTGCTTACTTCGTTTATTTTCATCCCGCTTACCTCCTGCCAGGATTGTTTTCCTGCTTTTTGCTTATATTTTAGCATTTGGAGTCAGCTCCAGGTCAAGCGTCCGCAAAATATTTTTTACAGGAACAGGCAGGCATATTTGTGATTTTCTCTTGCATAATGCTCGCATTCGTGGTAGAATAATGCAGTACAAGAAAATTCAGGAGGTGAAATTCGTTGCCGAACATTAAATCTTCCATCCGCAGTGTAAAGACCGACGCAGAACGTCGTGCTAAAAACGCTCCGATTAAAGCAGCTCTCCGCAATGCTTCCCGCAAAGTAGAGGCTCTGGCTAAAACTGGCGCTAAAGAAGACGCTCAAGCTACTATGGCTACTGCTTCCGGTTTGCTCGATAAAGCAGCTCGCAAAGGCATTATCCATAAGAATGCTGCAGCTCGCAAAAAATCCAGACTTGCAAAGAGAATCAACGCTATGGCTTAATTCTTACAAGCTGACCTGCTCTGAAAAGAGCAGGTTTTTTGCATTTCAGGGATAATTTTTTTGCAGGCAGGCTAATCAAGATCATAATTGATGTATGAAGCGCATCATTATAGCGTAAAAAAACAAAAGCATCCCCACACTTTTACTGCAAAAAGTGTAGGGATGCTTAATTTTTTATTGGCAGCAGTTATTTCACTGCCTAAGCCTTACTCCCGGCAAACACCGCAGCGACGGCAGCCGTCAAAGCACATCGGCGTAAATTTGCCGCTTTCGCTGCGCTGCAGCTCGGCCGCAAGATATTCCTGCGTTACACCCATGTCCAGATGCTGCCACGGCAGCGGCTGGCCTACCTGCAGCTCGCGCTCCGCCAGCTCCTCGGCATCAAGGCCTTCTTCCTTCAGCACCTGCTTCAGGCTGCGGCCTTCCACATGTGCCTTCAGCAACGCTTCGCCGATACGTCTGCTGCCGCGCGCCAGCACGGACTGCACCACGGTTTCCTTCAGCGATTCGGTAATCAGCTTGATACGCTTTTCCTTCTTCAGACCGTCACCCAAAATCTTAAAGCGCTTCTTCAGCGTGCGCACATTGCACAGCGGCGCCCATTGGTACGGCGTAAAGGGCTTGGGCACGAAGCCGTTGACCGAAATAACCAGCTCGCCCTTGTTGCCCACAGCATCCATCTTGGCACGCACGCGTTTAATCATCTCCACCGTTTCGACGATATCCTCGTCCTCTTCTTCCGGCAGGCCGATCATATAATACAGCTTGATGTTGCGCATTCCGGCAGCAGCAGCCAATTCGATAGAATTATAAACGTGCTCCTCCGTAATGCCCTTGTTAATCGCAGCGCGCATACGCTCGCTGCCTGCCTCCGGTGCTACGGTCATCGTGCGCTGTCCACTCTGTGCCAACGCATGCGCAATCTGCTCCGTGAGCATATCGGCACGCATGCTGGCCACGGAAAACGGTATCTTATGCTCTACCAAGTATTCCGTCAGCTCCGCCATCTGCGGATGATCGGATACGGCAGCGCCCATCAGGCCCACCTTTTTCGTGCGCTCGGGGCGCTTGGCGATATCTGCCAAAATATTTTCCAGCTTACGCGGACGCGGCTTGCGGAAGCAATAGCCTGCCATGCAGAAGCGGCAGTGACGACCGCAGCCACGCGCCACCTCGACGATAAACATATCCTCAAATTCCGTTCCGCTCGTAACGATAGCAGAGGTGTGCGGATAAGCGTCGATATCACGCGCCCACTGGCGCGCTACCTTCGCAGGCGCACCTTCCTGCGGCAGCAGGGCGGTAAACTCGCCCTCATCATCGTACTGCGCCGTATACAGGCTGGGAACATAAACGCCTGGCACCTGCGCCAGCGCCGCCAAACGCTCTTGCTTGCTTTCCTCGCGGTAGATGGTATCCAGAACGTGCTGCACCGTTTCCTCGCCCTCGCCGATAACGAAGGCGTCAGCCACAGCAGCCAGCGGCTCGGGATTGAAGGTAGCACAGGGACCGCCGATAATCACCAACGGCTCGCGCTGATTGCGCTCCGCCGCCCGCAGGCGGATATTGCCCAAATCCAGCACCGTCAGCAGATTATCATAATCCATTTCAAAGGACAGCATGACGAAGATAACGTCAAAATCTGCCAGCGGACGCTGGTTTTCCAAGCTCAGCAGCGGCGTTTTGCTTTTGATATGCTCCTGCTGCAATCGTTTATCCGGCAAAAAGAAACGCTCACAGGCACTGTCGCCGCGCTCGTTAATCATCTGATACAAAATGTGCATACCAAGGTTCGACATGCCCAGATGGTAGACGTTGGGGTAAATAAACGCTACCGGATGGCGTAAGCCCGGCGGATACACCTGCGCGCCGGTTTCATTTTCTCTTGTTTCCTTAATGTAGTTTTTGATTATCCAGGACAAAGCATTTCCTCTCCGAGTATCTATAATGTATTAAGAAAATATCAGCGCAAAATTACGCTGATATCCTCTTGTATTTTACTGCTGTTTTTCTGCTAATTTGCGTTCAAACAAATCGATAACTGTTTTCAAAACCTTTAAGCGGGCATAATATTTATTGTTGCCCTCAACCACGGTCCACGGTGCATACGAGGTGTCGGTGCGCACCAGCATTTCGTTGACTGCCGCTTCGTAGGCATCCCATTTATCACGGTTACGCCAATCCTCGTCCGTAATCTTCCATTGCTTATTGGGGTCATTCTGACGGTCATTGAAGCGTCGCAGCTGCTCCTCCTTGTCAATCTGCAGCCAGAATTTGGCAATGGCAATGCCGTGCTCGCTCCACTGCGCCTCCATATCCTTGATTTCATCGTAGGCACGCTGCCATTCCTGCGGTTTGGCAAAGCCTTCGATGCGCTCTACCATAACACGGCCGTACCAGGTGCGGTCAAAAATTGCTATAGTGCCCGGCTGCGGCAGTCTGGTCCAAAAGCGCCACTGATAATGGAACTGCTTTTCGACCACGTTCGGCGCCGCAATCGGATGCACATGGAAGCCCAACGGGTCCAGTGCCGCCGTCAGTCTGCGGATAGCGCCGCCCTTGCCGGCAGCGTCCCAGCCCTCAAAGCCGATAACTACCGGAATCTGCGCCTTGAACATTTCAATCTGCAGCTGGGTCAGCTTTTTCTGGTACTTATCCAGCTTTTCCTTATATTCTTCCTTGGTAAGCTCCTTGTTGGCATCAATCTTGCTCAGCACATCGTAGGTTGCCGCAGTGCGTTTGTCAGCAGCAGGCTCCACAGGCATCTGTACAGCCTTTTCGATAGCGTCGGCAATCTTTGTGAAAACCTCCAGACGCGCGCTGCGCGGATCATCGTCGGCAATCAGATGCCAAGGAGCGTTTACCGTATCGGTGGCCTCCAGCATTTTTTCGTAATGCGGCAAAAATTTATCGTAATCTTCGCTTTCATCAATCGCAGGATTCAGATCACGCCACGCTTTGCCCAGTGTTTTGGCATTCTTGGCGATATTTTTCTTTTGCTGCTCCGGTGACAGATGCAGGAAAAATTTGAGCACAAGATAATTATCGTCCGTGAGCATTTTTTCAAAATTGTTGATATGCTCGAAGGAAACTACGGGATATTTGGAATCGACCTCTGCCTTATCCGCCAGCTCGTTGGCGTTTTTCAGATAATACCAGCTGCGGTGATAAACCGCAATATGTCCCAACGCCGGCAAACGCTTCCAGAAGGCAGCGAAAAACGGCTGCTCCTGCTGAACGCCGCGCAGACGCACGCTGGAATAAACATTAAAGCCGCGTGCATCCATCTGCTGCATCATTTCGTTAATCAGCGCACTGCGGCGTGCACCGCGCCAGCCCTCAAAAACGATGATAATCGGTCTTTTGGCGTCGCGGGCCAGGCGCTGAGCCTTTCCCAGACGTTCACCCAGCACATCCATCTGCCTGTTGTATTCTTCCTTGGACACTTTTTTACTCAAATCCAGCTTTTCCAGCATTCTCCAACATCTCCTTACTGTGTGCGAGAATCTTTAAATCAGCGCTCCTCGTAGGGGTTCAGAGCGCGCGGTTTTCCTAATACCTCTGCCATGATAATGCCGTTGACCAGCGCCGCATGCTTCAGCTTGACGCGCTTTTTCGATGCAGGCTGCGCCTGCTGTGCGTAGTGCGCATTAAACGCCGCTGCGGCAGCGTTCATCTTTGCTTCGTCGTAGCTGTAATCACTGCGGGGATCGTAATAAACCTTGCCCCTGTCATGCACTAGGTCTTCGTTTTCACGGTGAATTCTGCCGGTGTGGTCATGCAGTACTTCGCCGTCACGGTGAACTCTGCTGCCATCATCACGGCGCACACGCGTTCCGTCATGCACTACGCCGCCTTCGCGGCTGTTTTGACGCTGGCGCGCCTGCGCCGCCTCCGTCGTCTTTTTCAGGCGGCGTTCAAATTCGGCAGCGAGGTCTTTAGGCTTAGCCTGTGCTTGCTGCTCTGCCTGCGTCGGCTCCGCGGTTTCCTGCGGCTGCTCCTGCGGCAGCTCCTGCTGCCTGCGGCGACGGTTGCGCCTGTCCAAAAATACGTTGGCCAGCATTACGAGGACAAAAAGCAGGGGGATTAAATCACTGTCAAATAAACCGCCCATAAGCTGCACCTCGCTTATTTGCCGCCCTCAGGCTTTTCCTCGCCCTCCGGGCTTACCTCGGCAATCGTGCGGCGCATCTGCGTATCTGCCTGAATATTGTTCAGGCGGTAGTAATCCATTACGCCCAAGCGGCCGTTGGCCAGTGCCTCTGCCATAGCTGTCGGCACCTTAGCCTGTGCTTCCACAACCTTCGCCTGCATTTCCTGCGTATAGGCCTTCATTTCCTGCTCCTTGGCAACAGCCATCGCACGGCGTTCCTCAGCGCGCGCCTGAGCAATGCGCTTGTCTGCCTCCGCCTGGTCGGTCATCAGCGCAGCGCCGATGTTACGGCCTACATCTACGTCCGCAATATCAATGGAAAGAATTTCAAAAGCGGTGCCTGCATCAAGGCCTTTATCCAAAACTGTTTTGGAAATATAGTCGGGATTTTCCAGTACCTTGCTGTGGTCGGCGCTGGAGCCTACGTTTGTTACAATGCCTTCGCCGACACGCGCAATAATCGTTGCTTCGCCGGCACCGCCTACCAGGCGGTCAATGTTGGCGCGCACTGTTACGCGTGCCTTTACCTTCAGCTCAATGCCGTCCTTAGCAACAGCGCTTACTACCGGAGTTTCGATAACCTCGGGGTTAACGCTCATCTGCACAGCCTCCAGCACGTTGCGTCCCGCAAGGTCAATGGCACAGCCACGCTCAAAGCTCAGCTCAATCTGCGCTCTGTGGGCAGCAATCAAAGCGTCGATAACGCGGTCAACGTTACCGCCTGCCAGATAATGTGCCTCCAGCTGGTTGACGTTTACGTCAAGGCCTGCCTTATTCGCCTTAATCAAAGGCAGCACAATCTGTGACGCGGGCACACGGCGCAAGCGCATACCGATAAGGTTGAAAATGCCTACGTTAACACCGGCAGCGATGGCCGAAATCCACAGGCCCAACGGCACAAAGTTAAGAAAAATAGCAATACCGGCAATAGCAATGACTACCGCAAAGCCACTGCCGAAAATCATACTGAATAATAAATCCATAACGTCACTCCTTCGTCTGTTCTACAAAAATTTTGCTGCCTTCCACCCGCACAATAATCACGGGAGCAGACTTTTCGATATAATCTCCCTGACTGCTCACGTCAAGACGCTTGCCGTCCACCAGAATAGTGCCTGCAGGACGCAGCGTAGTCAAGGCCGTGCCTCTTTTGCCAACCAGCATGCTCCAGTTTTTGCCGCCGGTGTAGCCTTCGCTGTTTTTTTGGCGTGTCCACAGCACAAAAGGATTATACTTGCTTTCCTTGGGCAGATACACGCACAGCAGCGTAATTACCAGCACCAAAAACAGATACACTGCCAACAGCACCAGCGCCGCCCAGGCATTGCCGCCCAAAACGTAAAAGCCGCCGACTGTCAGGCACACCATGCCGCTGACACCGAAAAATCCGAAGCCCGGCACAACAAATTCTATCAGCAGCAGGACAAGGCCCGCCAGCATAAAATAATATTCCAATGGCATGACTGCACCTCCTCAACGCTTGTACAATTATAGTATAGCAGAGTAAAAGCATGAAGTAAATTTAAAGTTTATGCTGCTGCAAGGCTGCGGACCATCTTCAAACAAAATCACCGGATCACCGGCGTGATTTGACGCTTACGTAACATCGCTTACGTAATATCAACTTCTTTCATAACTGAAAGAAGTTGCAAGAAAGGTTCGCGCTTTTTGGAAAGCGCGGCAAAACAAAAACTTTTTCGAGAAAAAGTTTTACCAAAAAGCTTTAAATAAGCTAAATCGCTTTGCTGGAAATAGCTATTTTTTCGTAGTTTTGCCGAACGGTATACGCGGTAGTGTTTACAAATCTGTGGTTAGCTTAAGCCTAGGCTTGCGTGACTAAGGTTGGGGTTAACGGTAAGCTGAAATGCCTAAGGTTTGCATGAGCAGCTACGGGGTATCCAAGTGTTTCGCTGCAAGACGCAAAAAAGACCTTAGCATCAGCTTTTGCCGCTGCCAAGGTCTTGATTTTTATTCAGCTTCAGCCTTCCGCCAGCACCTGACGCAGCAGCTCCAGCGCGCTCGCTTCGCTCGCTTTGTTCGTGCCCAGCTCACCGCGGAAGGCACGCGCGAGGACGGATTTCTTCATCAGGTCGATGCTTGCCAGCGCCTGCTCCGCAGCCTGCTGTGCTGTGCGCTCGCGCGCCAGCAGGTCATCGATGAGGCGCACGATTTCGTGCTGTTCGGGGAGGGTGGGGAGATTTATCGTTAAAGATAGAATAACTTTACGCGACAAACCAGGTATCAACCCTTGCCCTTGTTCTTTAATAAACCTATTCTTGTTTCGCAAGTAATAAAGAAGTAAATTGTTATCTATTATTTCTTTAACTCTCAAAGCCATTATCTGCCTTGCAATATGCGCTTCCTTAAAATCAGCAATTATCGTTTTACCATAACCAGATCCCTTACAAACCAATAACACATCATTTTCTTGTGCGATAACGCTAGGTTCATCTGTCCATCTATTTATCAATATATGAGTATCGTCAAAGTTACTTGCTCCCGTAATATACGGAATTCCATTACCATCAGAATTATATTTTGTCGGAGAGAAATCTTGTCCAGATAACAACAATGCTACTTCCCCCAGCTTTTTCTCTTCCCAACTTTCATCGCTCACGCCATTTTCACAGCGCCACTGCTGTGTCAGCTCGCCCGTAAACGCCTTATGCAGAATTGCTGCCTTGCGCACGGCAAAGCTGTCGGCAACCTCCTGCAGTCTTTCCTTTGCTTCGTCGAGCTTGGCAAAAAGCTCTTCTATGCGCTCGACAATGCGTTGCTGTTCGGAGAGTGGAGGGAGAGGGAAAGGCATTAACTGCATACTTCCCTGAGTAAGTTTTAATCTAGTTGTTCCTTTAACATAGTCTTTGTAATCTACCATATTTAGATAATGCATCAAAAAGACGTTACCGATTTCTCCAAAATATGATTTTAAAATATGTGCATGGTTATTTACCCATGCTTCGCCAAATATTATATATGCCTTATCTTTCAATAAATCCAGAAACGGAGCACCATCTTCGCCAAGCAAAACCAAATGTTCATTAGTTAGATAATCATCTATCCAACCAACTTGACCTGTTGCCCCATAATAAGGAACTTTACCTACTCTTTTTGCACGTTCACTTGAATTTATCGGTTTTCTATATCCATCTAAGCATGAATTAACATTACCAATAAGCCTCACCCACACCCAATTCTCCGGCACCTCATAAGGCTGTTCCTCCGCAGGCACCAGCGCCTGCTGCAAGCGTTCTTCTATTGTCAATGCTGTCTTTTTCTTTGGCATTGCCAGCTCTCCTTTATAAACAAACATGCTATTGCTTTAATGTATAATTTATGATAAAATGTTTTTGACAACCGTGTTGCAGGGTGGTGTTGCCTTCATTCTATACGAATGGAGGTGATGTCTATGGTATATTTCAGCTTTCAGGATTTAATGTCCTTTGGAGTTTTTATCGTAGCATTACTTACGTTCATTTTTAAGAACAAAAAGTAAAAAAGTTACGGACATAGAAAAACCGCCCCTTGACTTTGGCGAGCTCGGAGCGGATTTTTCTTAACTAAACTCGGCAACCCACCTCTGTGGGCGGTTGTCTTTTCTATATCTAATATACCACAGAATTCATAGCTTTGCAAGTTTTGAATTTGTGCAGAATGTAGTGAAAGGCTCCCCTCGGGGGGAGCTGGCGCCCGCAGGGCGACTGAGAGGGGTCTGCTGTCTTTATGCTTTCTTATAGTGAACCCCTCTCCGTCATCGCTACGCGATGCCACCTCTCCCCAAGGAGAGGCTCTTCTCTTTCTTCCTTCATCCTTCACTATATTCTTATCTTTGCAAGCTCCTCAGCTCCTGCGCCACACTCTGCAGCAAATCCACGGCCTCTGCTAGCTTTTCCGCAGCCTCCGCAGCACTTTCCGCCGGGTCCGGCAAATCCTCGTAATCCAGCACGCTGTCATCCTTAATCAGGCCAAGGTCTAGGCTGTTGCCCTTCTGCGCAATTTCCTCACGCGTAAAGCACTGCCAGCGCTCGTCTGCCACCTTGCTTCTGTCCTCCGCGCCGTAAGCCGCCTCAAAGCCGGCAAAGTCACTCGCCTTCAGCGGGTTCGTCTTGCCGAAAGAGGGCATATTGGTGCGCAAATCATAAAACCACACGGCCTTGGTGCTGTCCTTGTCTGTTTTTTCGCGCGTAAAGAAAAGTACGTTGGTCTTGACACCCTGCGCATAAAAAATACCTGTCGGCAGGCGCAGAATAGTGTGCAGATTGCACTTATCCATCAAGTCGACACGAATCCTTTCGCCGTCACCGTCGGCAAAAAGCACATTGTCCGGCAGTACCACGGCAGCGCGCGCCTTGCCGTCAGCCTTCAGGCTACGATAGATATGCTGCAGGAAGTTCAGCTGCTTGTTGCTCGTGGGATAGGTAAAGTCGTCGCGCGTTGCACGCTCGCCGCCTTTTTTCGTACCGAAGGGCGGATTGGTCAGCACAACGTCATAGCCCTGCATTTCCTTGCCCACGTTGGAAAGCGTATCGCCCAAAATAATTTTGCTCTGGATGTCGTGCAGCATGGCGTTCATCAGCGCCAAGCGGTGCGTATCATGCACCAGCTCGCAGCCGGTAAAGGCCTGCGTATATTCAAACTCCGCCGTTTCCTCATCCAAATCAAAGAAATCGTTCGTCTGCTCACGCACGAAATTGCTTGCCGCAATCATAAAGCCGAAGGTACCGCAGGCAGGATCGTTGCAGCGCTCGCCGGCCTTGGGTGCCACCAGGCGCGTCATAACGTCAATCAGCACACGCGGAGTAAAGTACTGCCCGGCACCGCTCTTCTTTTCGTTAGCGTTTTTCTCCAACAGTCCCTCGTAAAGATTACCCAGGCCCTCCTCCTTCGCGCTGAACCAGTCCAGCTCGTCAATCGTCCTGATAATCTTTTCCAGGTTCTTCGGCTCGTCGATGTTCGTCGCCGCGCCCTTGTAAATCTCCTGAATGCGTCCCGTGCACCGCTCGCCCAGGTAATCCAACAAATCCTTGTAAAAGCTCTTCAGCTCCAGGCCCTTGCGCGCCAGCAAATCATCCCAGCGATAGCCCTCCGGGATATTTTCCTCGCTGCCGGTTTCCTTGGCCATTTTCAAAAATAAAATATATGTCAGCTCCGTAACGTACTGATGATAAGTAATGCCATCATCACGCAGCACGTTACACAAATTCCAGAGCTTTGCTACAATCTCCTGTGTATTCACGCAGTTTTGCCTCCATCTTCATATAAATAACCGTTGAATTCGCTCACGATATTATCCAAATCGTCGGCGAATATTTTTTGTGCCCGCGCATAACCGCCCAAGCGCTGCAAGCGTTTGTCCTCCTTAAAGGCCTCCACGCTCAAAATATCCTGCTGCTGCATATAGCCGCGGATAATATCCAGCCACTTCTGCTGCGCAGGCGTAAACTTATGGTTTTTGTTCAGCTTGTCAAAGGCACGGCTCAGCTGTGAATTTTTGCTCACCAGCTCCGTTCCCAGCATATAGCGCCTGATGAGGCTGATAATGCCTGCCACCATCGTGCTGTTCGTGTATTCCGAATAGGCATCGTTCAGCTGCAGCGCCGTAAAGCCGTTGGCATCCAGCGTCAGCAGCAGCTCCTTCAGCTGCGCCTTTGTCAAATCCTTCGGACGGGTGCAAATAATATGCAGGGCAGCAATTTCGTTGGCGTGGCTCTTTAAATACGCCGCAAAATCGTTCAGATAATCTCCGGGCTTGGTCTTGTGCGCACCGTAGCCGCGCGTATGACCGGTAAGCTCATCCTTGCCGTCATAAATCATCCCGCCCATATTGCCGCCGGCCCGATATTTTTCCAGCTGCTCCAGCGCCTCCTTATGCTGCAGCAAAAGCTCCTTGGCCTTGGCAGCATCCGCCTTCTGCAGCTCGCCGGCAAAGGCATTCACATCCTTGCCCGTCGCCAGCACAAATTCCTTCTTCGTCTGCTCATCCAGCCTGTTCACCTTGCGGCGCAGCTTTAAGGCCACCTGCTTGGCAATATCGGTAATCGCCTCCGCGGCCTCCGCTTCATCAAGCTGCTTGAGCAAATCCTGCACGGAAATCTGCGGATTGGCAACCGCAGGCATCGTCACCACCGGCTGCAGGCTGTTATATACGCCCACCGGGTCATAAATCTCAAAATGATCCTTGCCGATTTTATCGCAGCAGCGCGTTGCGCGTCCCAGCATCTGCTCAAACAGAATACGCGATTTCACGCAGCGCATAAACACCAGCGTGGTAATCTCCGGCACGTCGATGCCGGTAGTCAGCAAATCCACCGTCACCACAATGCTGGGGAAGCGTTCATTCTTGAAGCGCTTGATTTTTTCCTGAATCTTTTTCTGGTCACCGTTAGCCACGCTGCCGGTAATCTTCATAATCGCATCGCTGTCCAGATTATCCTTGGCATAAAGCTCCTGCAGTATGCTCACAATCATATCGGCATGCGTATCGGTAGCAGCGTAAATCAGCGTTTTGCCGTAGGTTTCCGGCGCGTCGGGATAAAGATTTTTGGCAATCTCCGCCAGCACTGCCCTGTTGAATTCGGGCACGATAACACGGCGGTTGAACTGGTCGACGTCAAAATCGACATCATCGTCCAAATAAGCCGTATCAAGCTCGCCGGTCTGCTTGTTGATATATTTAACGGTATCGCCCCTTTTGAGCTGAATTCCCTGCTCGCTGAGCTTAGTTGTCAGCTGATGCGGTGCGTCATGGTCAATCAGATAACCATCCAGCACAGCCTCGCGATAGGTGTAGGTATAAACAGGCTCGCCGAAAATTTCTGTCGTCTGCAGGGCAGGCGTTGCGGTGAGCGCAATTTTTACCGCGTTAAAATAATCCAGCACATAGCGGTACTTGCTCTGGTAATCGCGCTGGTCGCGATAAAGCTGCTCCGCCTCCGCCATTTCCTTATCCAGAATATAACCGCGGTGAGCCTCGTCGATAATAATCAAATCGTAATCGCTGACTGCGGGAATACGCTCCTCGCTTTCGGCGTACATAATGCGCTTCATCATACCCTGTACGGTAGCAACGTGCACGGCAGTTTCCGCATCAATCAGCTTATCGGTAAGCTCCTTGATATTGTAAATCTGGTCCAGCGTCTGCAGGCTTTCCAGCTTAACCTCTTTAAAGACATCCTGCGCCTGCACGCCCAAGGCATTGCGGTCAACAAGGAATAAAATACGCTTAAAACGCTTTGCCTTCAAAAAGCGGTAAATCATGCCCAAAACCGTGCGTGTTTTGCCGGTTCCCGTGGCCATCGCCAGCAGCGCCGTCCGCTTGCCGCAGCGCACTGCATTATCCACCGCCTGCACAGCCTTCAGCTGATAATCGCGCAGATGCAGGCCGTTTTCATCCTGCAGAAAATCATACGGCAAAGCATCGAGAGCAGCGTTGCCCTCCGCGGTATTTTCCTGCAGCATTTCTTTCAAACCTAAGGGAGAAGGCCAGCCTGCCATAGCCCGCGGCATATTGCCGCTTTGACGCAAATCCGCAAACCAGATGCCGGATTTTATCTGCAGCTGCTGCACATACGGCCTGCCGTTGGCAGCAAAAACAAAGGGCACCTTAAAATCCTGCCACTGTCCCAGTAAATATTCCGCATCGCATTTTCTCACAGCGCGCGCATAATCCTTGCATTGGTAGCTGATGACGCTGGAAATATCCGTGTCCCACTTTTTCGCTTCGATAATGCCCACAAGCTTCTCGCCGATAAAGAGCGCGTAATCGGCGTAGCCCTTTTCCTCATTGCCCGGCACCTTGTCCGTAGGCCATTCGGCAATCGCCAGATTGTGTCCCTTCGCAGGACGGCAGCCCTTGCTGTAACGTAAAAAAGTGGTGTCTGCCTCCCAGCCTACCTGACGCAGCTGTTCGTCAATCAGACAGCGTGTTTCCGCTTCCGTCTTAGGGCGCTTGTTGGCAGCCTGCAGATTCGCCTGACTGCGTTCCTTGTGCGGCACCGGTACAGCCTGCTGCGCCTTCTCGTTATCCTGCTTGCGCAGGCGCGCTTCCTCCGCCTTGTCCTTGGCAGTTTCAACAAAGGCTGCCTCCGGCTGCTCCGCAGGCAAATGATATTCCTTGGGCTGATATGTATAATCACCGTACACCTGCATAAACCATTCGCAAAGGCTGTACGCCTGCGGCAGCAGCAGCTTGGCCTTCTGCAGCGAATCCGTACCCTCATGGCGCGCTTCGTTGCCGCCCAAGCGCAGGCGGTGCATAATGCGTGCCAAATCCTCTGTGATATACTCTTCGTTTTCCAGCAGGCGGATTTTGTTTACCAGTGTATCCTTCATCTGATAAGGCATTGCTATATTGTCAAAGTCAAACATTTTATTAACGATATCTTCGCACAGCAGGCCCAGCTTAAAAAGGCAGGAGTTGGAATCGCTGTACAGATAGCGCTCCGCGAACTCGCCTGTTTTTTCCAGACCGGGAAATTGTGTGCGTAAAAAGCTAAAGCCAGATGCCATAAAAACGGCCTCCTTTGAGCTGTAAAAATGATAATACTATATTTATATTCGCCTTGAAACAAAATTTACCTGCTGAATATATTTTCGCAGTAAAGCAGCGGCTTCCTGGCAAACGCGCACGAAAAAAAGCACCAGTCCGTTAAGACCGGTGCCCTAAGATGTTGCTTCATTTTACGCCCACAGTTTGGACAAAACTTGTTGTTCTTGCCATTTCTCTTAATATTCCAGACTATTCTCTTTCAGCAGGAAGTCATAGACACTCATAACCAATACACCAGACTCATTGTAATAAGGCGCAGGTGTATCTTTGGTAATAATAATCCGCTTGAAGAAATCTCCCGTCAACATTAAAGATCTTTGCTCCTGCTCCATTTTGGCCTGATCTGGAATCGCATAAGCAGACTGGATATAATAGCGTTTGGAACCTTGGTTGCAGACAAAATCAATTTCCAGCTGCTTGCGGATGCTGTTGCCTTTATTATTGGTGCCGTACTGCACGATAACACCCACATCCACATTGAAGCCCCTCATTTTCAGCTCATTGAAAATGATATTCTCCATGCTGTGAGTTTCTTCAATCTGACGGAAATTCAATCTGGCATTGCGAAGTCCCATATCCGTAAAATAATACTTTACCGGCGTATCAATGTATTTCTTTCCCTTCACATCATATCGGATTGCGCTGTCAATCAGGAAGGAATCACAGAGATAATCAATATACCTCTTGATTGTCGAATTGCTGATCTTCTTTTTCTTAACCGTTTGAAATGTCGCTGACAGTTTTTCCGGATTGGTCAGAGAACCGATGGCTGAGGACAGAATATTCAAAAGCTCCTCCAATTCTGCCTTGTTACGAATATTATGCCTGCCAACGATATCTGAAATATAGGTTTCCTCAAAAAGAGATTTCAAAAACGCAATTTTCTGATCCGGAGTAGCAAACTCAAGCACCAAAGGAATGCCGCCATAGAGCATATACTCATTCCACCCGTCCTGCTTTGTCCCCTGATAGACTGACATGAATTCAGCAAAGCTCAGCGGATACATGTGCACTTCATCGCCACGACCTCTGAACTCAGTGATAACATCCTTAGAAAGGAAACGGGCATTGCTTCCGGTTACATATACGTCCACATTTTTCATACGAATCAGGCTGTTGAGGATAGATTCAAATTCACTAAGCAGTTGTACCTCATCAAGCAATACATAATACATCGCATCATCCTTAATTTGCTCTTTCAGATATGGATACAGCACATCTGGATCGCGATACTTCTTATTTTCAAACGCATCAAAAGCGATTTCAATGATGTGATCCGCATCCGCTCCCTCTGACAGCAGATGTTCCTTAAAAAGCACAAAGAGAAGATAAGACTTGCCACACCTGCGCATACCGGTTATAACTTTTATCAGCCCGTTATGCTCCTTGCTGATAAGCGTATTCAGATAGCGATCTCTTTTTATTTCCATGTACAACACCTCCCTATTGAAGATTTTTGCGGTTTACTGCAGAAATATTCAATAGAATTATACTCCATTCAGAGCTGGCTGGCAACCACCATACGAAAGATTTTTGCGGTTTACCGCAAAAATCTTCAATATGTTCACATGCAAAAATCAGAATAAAGAGTGCTGCCAGATAAGGTGCATCTGCCTTGGTTCCAGCCTGTTCCTTCGGCCCGCTATTGATGAAGGCTCATAGCAGACAAAAGGATTTGTTATTTGGTTTTATTCCGAAAACTGGTGCAGATGCACCACATTTCGGAATAGCGGAATTTTTTCTGTTCAATCTCATCTACAAAGTAAAATAACCGCGCCAAGATTTCTCTTAGCACGGTTATCAGTTGTTATTTGAGCAATTCACGAACCATAACGTTAATACGTTTGCCATCTGCACGGCCTTTGGTTTTTGCCATAACTGCCGGCATTACCTTGCCCATATCTTTGGGACTTGTAGCACCAACAGCAGCAATAACTTCTGCCACGATAGCCTTCAGCTCGTCATCGCTGAGAGCTTCCGGAAGATATTTTTTCAGTATAGCAATTTCTTCCTTAGCTTGGGCAACCAATTCGTCACGACCTGCTTTTTGGAATTCCTCAACAGAATCCTGACGCATTTTGACCTCTTTCATCAAAACAGCCAGAACCTCATCATCTGTAAGTTCCTTTTTGTCATTGATTTCAACATTTTTAATATTAGCACGCACCATGCGGATAACAGACAAACGCAGTTTACCTGCTTCTCTGTCCTTCATGGCCTGCTTCATATCAGCAGTCAATTGGTCTTTTATAGACATACAGCCCGCCTCCAATTATCTGGTTTTACGTTTTCTGGCTGCTTCGGATTTTTTCTTACGTGCAACGCTCGGCTTTTCATAGTGCTCGCGTTTTCTTACCTCAGAAAGAATGCCTGCCTTTTGGGTTGCTCTTTTAAATCTGCGCAGTGCGCTGTCTAAAGTTTCATTCTTGCCAACTTTAATTTCTGCCATCTGTTCTCCCTCCCTCCACACACTTAGGGAAGTGTATATGCAAATTAAGTTTTCAGCTGTTGCCAGCTAAAAACACTTACTGATTAATTATACAAGAAAAGACAAGCATTGTCAAGGTTTAGCACGGGGGCCAACCCAAAGCTTTGCCGCCAATTACGTGAATGTGTAAATGTTTTACTGTCTGACCGCCTTCATCGCCGGTGTTGATAACAACGCGGAAGCCTTTTTCGGCAATTCCGGTCTTTTCAGCGATCATTTTAACCTTGCCCAGCATGTATGCAACCAACTCGGGGTCCGCAGTAGTGATGTTAGCTGTGTGGTCCTTAGGCATCAGCAGCACATGAACCGGAGCAGCCGGAGCAACGTCATTGATAGCAATCATTTTATCATCTTCGTACACTTTGGTAGAAGGGATATCGCCCTTAATGATTTTGCAAAAAATACAATCCTCAGCCATTTCATGTCCCTCCTCTCATTTATCGTATCTAGTTATATTCTGTATTTATTTCTTTTATCCTGCTAAAGAAACAATTTTTTCACAAATTAATTCAATTCGCCCAGCAAAAAATCCTCTTTGATGCCGGTAATTTTTACCTTGACAATGGTGTTCGCCAGCTCCGCAGTTCCCGGAACAACAACGCGCAGGTACGGACCGCACAGTCCCTCCATATGCTCATCATCCACAGGCTGCTCGAACAGCACCTCTTCCACCTTGCCGACAGTGCTCTGCAGCATTTGCTGATGCAGCTCCTCGTCCACCTTCGCCAGACGCGCCGCACGCTCGCTCTTCACTGCCTCGTCCACCTGCTCCTTCATTTCGGCAGCAGGCGTGCCCTTGCGCTTGGAATACGGGAAGATGTGCATTTTGGCAAAGCCGCATTTCTTGGCAAATTCCAGTGTAGTTGCAAAGTCCTCCTCGGTTTCGCCGGGGAAGCCCACGATGACGTCCGTAGTAATTGCCACATCAGGCACCTGCGCACGGATTTCGTTCAGCAGCTCCGTAAAACGCTTGGTATCGTAAGGACGATGCATAGCACGCAAAATTTTGTCGCAGCCGCTTTGCAGCGGCAAATGCAGGTGACGCTGCAGGCGCGGTTCCTCGGCCATCAGCTGCAGCAGGCGCGGTTCCACCTCCACGGATTCCAAAGAACCGAGGCGCACACGCTGCACGCCCTCAACGCTCAGCGCTGCCTTTACCGCATCATACAAAGTAACGTGCTTGCCTTCCTTCGCTAGCTCCTTGCCATAGCAGCCAAGGTGAATGCCGATGAGCACAACCTCCTTGTAGCCTGCGGCAACCAGCTTGCCAACCTCCTCACGGATGCTTTCCAAGCTGCGGCTGCGCAGCGGACCGCGGGCAAAGGGGATAATGCAGTAGGTGCAATATTGGTTGCAGCCCTCCTGAATTTTGAGGAAGGCGCGGGTTTTATCGGTTTCCGTGCCAACGCCCAGCTCTTCGAACTTAGTGTCCACAGTCATCTGCTGCACATTGTCCAGAATCTCCGTGCGCTTGTGCTCCAGCGCCTCCTCAACTAGCTCCACAATGCGGCCGCGCTCCTGATTGCCGATGATTACATCAACACCTTCGATAGCACGCACCTCCTCCGGCGCAGTCTGCGGATAGCAGCCTGTAACAACCACCAAGGACAGTGGATTATGACGCACAGCACGGTTGATAATCTGGCGCGATTTGCGCTGACCGGTATTGGTAACAACGCAGGTATTAACTAAATAAACGTCTGCCGGTTCACCGAAAGGCACAACCTCATAGCCTGACGCACGGAAAATCCCCTCCATGCTGGCAGTATCGGCCTGATTAACCTTACAGCCCAGCGTATAAAATGCAATTTTTCTCATCTATGTTTAATCTCCTAAATCTCCGGTTTCATAAAAAATCGCTGAAATAGCAACAAGTCCTGCCGTTTCCGCACGCAGAATGCGTCTGCCCAGCGATACGGGCACAGCGCCTGCTGCGCGTGCTGCATCCAGCTCCGCTTCGCTGATGCCGCCCTCAGGACCGATAATCAGCAGCAAATCTGTCAGCGCGCCCTTCGCCTGCGCCTCCTTCAGCGCCGCCTTCAGGCTCTTTTTATCCTCGCACTCGTAAGCGATAATCTTCGTAGCGCAATCATTCGCCGCCAGCATCTGTGACATCGTCTGCACAGGCTGCACCTTGGGAATAATATCGCGCTTGCTCTGCTTGGCAGCGGATTCGGCAATCTTCTGCCAGCGCTCCACCTTTTTGGCAGCCTTCGCACCGTCAAGGCGCACCACGGAATGCTCCATCGCCACAGGCACCACGCTGTAAGCGCCCATCTCCACAGCCTTCTGGATAATGAACTCCATCTTCTCGCCCTTCGCCAGGCCCTGCGCCAAAATCAGGCGCACCGCCGGCTCATGGCTTTCCGCCAGCTTCTCTAAGCAATGCACAGTCACGCACTCGCTGTCAATCGCTGTAATCTCCGCCAGCGCGCTCACGCCGTCGTCACTCACAAGCTGCAGCTGCGCACCCGGCTGCATGCGCAGCACCTTACTGATATGACGCGCATCCACGCCCTCAATAGTCATTGTTTCGTTATATAATTGCGGTACAAAAAAACGATGCATATAGGTTTCCTTTCTGTAAAAATTGATACCCCTCTCCGCCATCGCTTCGCGATGCCACCTCTCCCCAAGGAGAGGCAAAAAAAGAATCACAAAGGACAAGAGAGGCTCCCCTCGGGGGGGGGAGCTGTCGCCTGTAAGGCGACTGAGAGGGGACTGCTTAAAGCCCTAACAAGCAATTAATATATCGCAGTGAAAACATAAAAATTTTAGGGAATGAGTGTCTGGAACCATAGAAGTGTCGCAACTGTTTGAGCGATAAGCTTACTACTGTAGCAGAATCTCTTAGCATAGCGCGAGTTTTGCGGCACTTCGTCCTGGTTCCACACGAAATTACCGTCCGCAAATCGCTTCTTCATATTTAGCATCAAATATATAACTCAGCAAGCGATTCGCGGGAAAATTTTTCGTTGCAACGCGATATATCAATTGCGACGCCCTCGCTTCCCCCTCTCCGCCTCGACAAGCTAGGCACCTCTCCCCTAGGAGAGGCTCTCTTCTATCGCACACGACATAAAGCTTCTTACTTCTTCTTCATCTGCATAACAACCCAACCGCCGCGATGGTCAACCGCGTCAACATAAAGGCCCTGCGCCTGCGCCGCAGCCTCCACATCAGGCATGCGCTCCTCAATAATACCGCTCGCCAAAAGCACACCGTCATCATTCAGCTTCTGCGGAATATCCTGCAGCAGCATAATAACAATATCAGCAATAATATTAGCGATAATAACATCAGCCTTGCCCTCGGTGCCATGCAGCAAATCGCCCTCGCGCACCTCAATCTGCTCGCTCAAGCCATTATCCGCAACATTCTCCTTCGCCACGCGCACTGCCACAGCGTCAATATCCACAGCCTTAACAGACTTAGCGCCCAGCATCGCCGCAGCAATCGCCAGAATGCCACTGCCGGTACCAACGTCAAACACGGTAGAATCAGGCGTAATAACCTTCTCCAGACGCTCCATCATCATATTGGTAGTGTGATGCGTGCCAGTACCAAAAGCCATACCCGGATCAATTTCAATAACATGCTCGCCTTCCTTAGGAGCATACTCCTCCCAGCTCGGCTTAATAATAAGGCTCTTGCCCACATGAGTAACATGGAAATACTGCTTCCATTCGTTAGCCCAATCCTGCTCACTCACCTTGCGGAAGCGGGTATTGCCGAAACGGTACTTGCCGATGCGCTCCTCAATCAGTGCCAGCTGCTCGTCAATCTCCGCCAAGCGGTTTTCCAGCTTCTCATCATCAGCATAATAAGCGCTGACGGTAACAACCTCGGTATTCTCCTGCTCGGGAATATCGCACAGCTCCCAGGTACCGCTGTTTCTCAAATCATTAATCAGCTGCGGATCCTCAATCGCAACTCCCTTAGAACCGATGCTCGTCAGCATATCTGCTACGGCCTCTACTGCTTCATGCGTTACCGCTACATTAACTTCTATCCACTGCATTGTATGCACTCCTTTGAAAATTATTCATTATATTATTATACACTATCATAGCAGGAAATGTACACAATCACTTGACGCAATGCGCCAATCAATTTATACTTGATGTAGTACTTTATACTATAATAATTAAGGGAAAGAAAAGAAGGTAACCAAATGCTCTCATTAGACAAAATTTATCATGCAGCCTTCATCCTTAAAAGCGTAGCACGTAAAACAGATTTAATAGCTGCTCCGCATTTAAGCGAAGGCAACAACTTGTATCTGAAAACAGAAAACCTGCAGGTAACAGGCAGCTTTAAGGTGCGCGGTGCCTACTACAAAATCAGCCAGCTCACACCCGAGGAAGCCAGCAAGGGCGTTATCGCCTGCAGCGCCGGCAACCACGCGCAGGGCGTAGCACTGGCTGCAACCAGCATGGGCATCAAAAGCGTCATCTGCATGCCGGACGGCGCACCAATTATGAAGGTAGAGAACACCAAGCGCCTGGGCGCGCAGGTGGAGCTCGTCCCCGGTGCCTACGACGAAGCACACGACCGCGCCGTACAGCTGCAGAAAGAAACAGGCATGACCTTTATTCATCCGTATGACGACGAGGATTACGATTACGAGGATGAGGAGCTGGAACAGCCTGAAAAGAACGACAGCAGAAGCATCTTTGACGACCGCCGCGAGGAGCGCCGCCAGCCGGAGGAGCG
>ENA-ORNP01000450-ORNP01000450.1-human-gut-metagenome-genome-assembly--contig:-NODE-450-length-49219-cov-8.201082_pt1 | contig 49219 bp, 38 predicted proteins | sample MGYA00242119_ERZ509030 | MGnify/ENA primary metagenome ERZ509030 (study PRJEB26280, sample SAMEA2338708) | human gut metagenome | biome: human gut; feature: human-associated habitat; material: faeces... | reverse complement strand
GAGCATTTTGGCAACGCAGATGCCGTGCCGCAGCTGCCGGAGCGGTGCTTAAGCCGCAAGGCGGGAATTGTGCGGTGTTGCCATAGGATAAATACAGTGCTGGGCCGCCTTGCTACATTCCCTGCCCTGTAGTGGAAAGGAGCCTGCACCCATGCCGCAACGCGAACCTGCCCTGCTTTGGCTGCGGGACTGCGCCCTGACCGCATTGGTCCTTGCGCTGTGTACGCTGACAAGCTGGGTATTTTTCCGGCTGGATTTTGTTTCTTCCAACTATATCCTGACCTATATCCTGGGCGTCATGTATATCAACGTCTTTACATCGGGGTTGGTGTACGGCGTTGTGGCTTCGCTGTTCTCGGTGATGCTGGTCAACTATATGTTCATTGACCCTTTTATGCAGTTCCGCATCCGGTCAGACGACATGGTAACGGCAGTGGTCATGCTCTGCGTTTCGCTGCTCTGCTCCTCGCTGACGGGGCGTATCAAGGTACAGGCCGCCCAAAGCGAGCGCAAAGCCTATGCTTCGCAGGTGCTGCTGGAAGCCAGCCGCAGCCTGTTGGGGGCCGAGGACCCTGACACCATTCTGCGGATAACGGCCACCCAGCTGGGCAAGCTGTTGGAGCGCCCGGTCTGCTTTGCCCCCGCACCGGAGCACATTGCACCGGGAACCCTGATTCTGCCCCCTCCCGCCCAGACGGATTACCGCAGTTGCCCGGCGCTGCATGAGTTCAGCACCTATGAGCACAATCTGGCATTATCCATCCTGGATGTGTGCTCCCTGGCGCTGGAAAAAGAAGCCTCCAACCGCGCCCGGCGCGAAATTGAGGAAGCCGCCCGCCAGGAACAGCTGCGCGCCAACCTGCTGCGCAGCATCAGCCATGACCTGCGCACCCCGCTGACAAGCATTTCCGGCAACGCGCTGATTTTGACCGAGAAAAATCCCCTGCTGACCGAGGAAAAGCGCCGGGAGCTTTCTGCCGCAATTTATGAGGACGCCAACTGGCTGAACCATCTGGTGGAAAATCTGCTTTCCATCACCCGGATGGAGAACGGCCAGGTAAACCTGCGCATTCAGCCGGAGCTGATTCAAGACATTTTTGACGATGTACTGGCTCATTTAGACCATGACGCCGCCCGCCACACCATTGTGACCAACGTGGCGGATGACCTGCTGATGGCCGATATGGACGCCCAGCTGATCGAGCAGGTGCTGGTGAACCTCATCAACAACGCCATCAAATATACCCCCGAACATTCCCGCATCGAGCTTTTCGCCGCGCCGGAGGGTAAATTTGTCCGCATCTGCGTAACGGATGACGGCCCCGGCATCCCGGAAGAAAGCCGGGACAAGCTGTTTGATATGTTTTATACCCTTGGCAAAACCCGCAGCGATGGCCGCCGCGGGCTGGGTCTTGGGCTGGCCTTGTGCCGTTCCATTGTTGCCGCCCATGGCGGTGTGATCAATGTACAGAACGCTGCACCGCACGGTGCCTGCTTCCGTTTTACACTCCCGCGAACTGAGGTGACCCTGTATGAATAAACCGCTGATCCTTGTGGTGGAGGATGACCCGGCTGTTGCACGGCTGATCTCCACCACACTGGAAACCCGCAATTATCAGTACCACCGTGTACAGAACGGAGCCGGTGCCCTGTTGGAAGCTGCTTCGGCACGGCCGGATGTAATTTTGCTGGACCTTGGCCTGCCGGATATGGACGGTATTGCGATGTGCCGCCGCATCCGGGAGACGAACAACATTCCGATCATCATGGTAAGTGCCAAAACGCAGGATATCGACAAGATCGTCGGTCTGTCAACGGGAGCAGACGATTACGTGGCAAAACCGTTCAATCCGCTGGAGCTGATGGCGCGTGTAAAATCCCAGCTCCGCCGCTACCGCGAACTGAATCCGTCGAAGCCGCACGAGCGCCAGGAAGTGATTTCCTTAAAGCATCTGGAAATCAACAAGGTAACCCATCAGGTTGTCTGCTACGGAGAAAGCATCAAGCTGACACCGATCGAATTTGATATTCTGTATCTGCTGGCCTCCAACCCGGGCCGCGTGTTCGGTACAGACGAAATTTTCGAGCGCGTCTGGCATGAAAAATTCTATGAGGCGAACAACACGGTTATGGTACATATCCGCCGTCTGCGCGGAAAAATGAAAGACGACACAAGAGAAGATAAGATTATTACAACAGTCTGGGGAGTGGGATACAAAATTGAAGCCTGATTTTATAAAAAACTTCAGCCAGAGGATGGTCTTTGATCTGATTGTAAGTGCACTTGTCACGGTACTTGTAGTGATGCTTACCGACGGGATTCTGACCTTTTTCGGCAATGGACTGATGAACATCGGTTACCGGAGCGCCTGGATCGGACCGGGAGGCCTCCGCCCATCGGTGCGGACGATGATTCTGACGGCGGCTGCGCTGCTTTCGTTCTGCCTGACCTTTTATTTCCTGATGCGCGAAACCATCCGATACATTGGGAAGATTCTGGAAAAGGTAAAGGAGATATCAGCAGGGGATTTTGATCATCCGATCGAGGTAAAGGGAAATGACGAGTTTTCTGTGATGGCGGAGAACTTAAATACGATGCAGCAGAATATCAAGGAAATTATGGAACGGGAACGGATCGCGGAGCATACGAAAAACGATCTCGTCTCATCCGTGGCACATGACCTCCGTACGCCGCTGACTTCGATTATCGGCTATCTCGGCTGGGTGCGCACGCGGACGGATCTGGATGAGGAGATGAGAAATCATTATATCGATATTGCCTATCAGAAAGCACTCCGTCTGGAGCAGCTCACGAACGAGCTGTTTGGATTCGTCAAGCTGGAGCACAAAGAGATGCAGCTGCATCTCGGAAAACTTGATCTGGTGCAGCTGATGGAGCAGATGCTCGACGAGATGACGCCGTCTTTTGTGAAAAATGAGCTTCAGGTGGAATTTCTGCATGCGGAACATGCGATTTTTCTCGAGGCGGACGGTGAGCTGCTGGCACGGCTCTTTGGAAATCTGCTGAACAATGCTGTCAAATACGGAAAAGAGGGAAAACAGGTCCGCGTCTCAATGGAAAAAGAGGGCGAATATGTGGTCACGCGTGTCATTAACTACGGACGGATCATTCCAAAACAGGAACTGGATCATATTTTCCAGAAATTTTACCGGACAGAGCAGTCGAGGAGCCGCGATACCGGTGGGACGGGACTTGGACTTGCGATTGTACAGCAGATTGCGGAACTGCATCACGGACAGGTGCGGGTAAAAAGTGATCTGCAGGGAACCGTCTTTGAGGTGGAACTGCCGGTCGGAATGCCAAAGGGGAAGAAAGAGGACGAAAAGCGATGAACAGGAAAAGAAGAAGCAAAATCTGCTGTCTGTCCGGTATTTTGCTGCTGATTCTGCTTCTGGCGGGAGTTCAGAGGGTGTCTGCGATGACAACGCGGACAGAACTTTATCAGAACACGCCGTCGGATGGCGGAAGAAGCGGCGGGAAAGAAAAGCAGCTTCTTGCCAACAGCTACGCAGGGGAATACCAGATTGATTTTTCTTATGGATTCGAAGGAAACTATCAGGATGGGAATCACGTACCGATTCGTGTGACAATCACAAATGAGAGCGCTGTTGAATTTGAAGGATACTTTGTTTTTCAGATAAAAAACGCCGCGGAATCGATTTACCGCGGAAACAGTGGAGAAGGCATTCTCTCAAAACTGTTTCCGGGGGTCAAGCGGTCGGGCGATGGAAGAAACAGCCTTTTTACGTACCGTTTTCCAATCTATATTCCGGCGAACGGAACCGTTACAAAGACTTTTTCTGCAGGGCTTCTGGTGGAAAATACGTCTTTTTGTGTCCTGCGCCTGGAGAACAGCCAGAGGGACACGGTGTACAGTCGGGAAGAAACGATTTCGAGTGAAGGCTTCTTCCAGTCCAAGGTGGAAGTCTGCGTTGTGGAAGAAGAAACTAATTACGGGCAGCAGCTGAATGGAGTTACGCTGAACGACGGGATTTATGAGGTGGAAGCTGCATCTGTCCGGGCAGAGGAGCTTGTCGGGCTTGCGGAGTCGTATTCGCCGGATGTGCTGATCCTTCTGGAGCAGTCCAAAGAAGAACTGGATGAGACAATCCAGAAAGAAATTGATCTCTGGCAGGCAGAGGGAGGTCTTCTGATTACCTTTTCGGGAAACGAGACATTTGCGGAAAGCCAGCGCAGTGCGTTTAAAGAAGCGCCGGTAGATTTTCTGAAAAATATTCTGGACGAAGAGACCACCAGCCGCCTTCTGGCAAAACGAAATATGAATTATCAGAAATACTATACGATTTCCGATCTTCTGGAAAACACTAAGATCCGGAACCGTCCGAATACGGTGCTGTACGGCGGCCTGATTCTGGTCTATCTGGTTCTGGCAGGGCCGGGATTGTATTTCTTTTTGAAAAAAACAGGAAAACGTCAGTATCTCTGGGGGGCGATCTGTGCCTGCTCGGCCGTCTTTGTTATGCTGATCAGTCTGTTTGGCCAGAGCACGAGGCTCAAGGCCCCGGTGCTGACGTATGTAAGAGAAATCTGGCAGTACGATACATACCAGAAAGATTACATTAATTTCTGTGCACAGGCGCCGTACAATGCTTCCTATGAGCTGTATCTGGATCCGTCCTACGATCTGGTGATGTACAACCGTATGGACTATATGTCCAACAGCACGGCACAGCCGGAAACGGAGGATGCGGAATATGAAAAGACGGAGATCAGTTTCGGAGAACAGAAAAACAGGGCAGAAATTTCCAATCAGGCTGCATTTGCCCTGAATGAGTTCGGCATGCAGCGGATGGAAACGCTGGATGAAGGCAAAGGACTGAAAGGCACGTTTCATTTCTGGGATCAGAAGATCAGCGGAACCGTGGAAAATAAGACAGGCTATGATCTGGAGAGCTGTGTGATCGCCGTTCCAGGTTACTGTGCCCTCATTGGAGACATCAAAAACGGGGAGACGATCACGCTGGATGGAATAGAAGCGGACAGCGTGCGGGAGTTCGGAAATTGGAGTGCGGCAGAAGATCTGCCGGAGATAGAGAAAAATTATCTGGACGGTGTCATCTATAATCACATGCCGAACCGGAGTGACAACTGCCTTTTCTTTGGAAAGCTGGCAGGCAATGACGATACGTTCCAGCTTGACAGCGGATACGAAGCGTATGGAATCTCGTATTACTATCAGGAAGTGTCTGTGGACATGAAAGAGGCCGGCGTTGTGTACTGTCCGTATGCGCAGGAGTACAGCGGATGGGACGGCGGAAACACGGTAAGCTTTGAAATGGGACCGAATTCCGGCGGAATCTCGGAAGAGGAAACAGAAGTAACGTATTATCTGAACGGTGTCTTTGAAAACAACAACATCTGGTGTCTGTATGGAATGTATGCTAAAGGCGTGATGCAGCCGGATTCTGAGGGAATCTATGATCCTGCATTCTGGCCGTATGCGATGACGGCGTTAGAAGATAAGATCCAGGCGGCAGAAACCGGCGGGGGAGGAAAACGGGGAACCATTCTTTCGCTTGCTTTCGAGAAAGCCCGCACAGAGGATGGGACCAAGATCCGGAATTTCAATGGAATCATTGAGCTGTACAATTTTCAGACGGGAACGTATGATGAAATTTCCGACTGGGAGATCGATTTTGCGAGTGATCCGGCGCTGGAGGCGCAGTATGTGAATGCGGACAACCAGATCCGTGTGCGGTACCGTCTTTCCGAAGAAGAAAAGGGAGAAGAGTATCATGAAAATTATGGATACTATGAGGCACCGAATCTGATCGTAAAGGCGAAAGAGATCCCACCGGAGCAATATCTGGAGAACCTGTTAACGGAGGAGCCAAATGCCGATACTGAAAATTGAGAAACTGACCAAAAAATACGGAAAAACATATGCCCTGAACGGTCTTGATATGGAAGTAAAAAAAGGCGATATTTACGGCTTTGTCGGACCGAATGGTGCGGGAAAAACAACGACGCTGCGCATTATTTCAGGGCTTTTAAAGAGCGACGGCGGCGATCTGTGGCTGGACGGCGTGCGGACGACAAAAAATATTCTGAAGCAGAAAAGCCTGATCGGCTTTGTGCCTGATTTCTTTGGCGTCTATGAAAACTTAAGCGTGATAGAGTATCTGGAATTTTTTGCCGCATCGTATGGAATTTACGGGCGGGCAGGAACTGTCCGTGCGCGGGAAGTGCTGGAGATGGTCGAACTATCGGGAAAAGAGGAGCAGATGGTGGATTCGCTCTCAAGGGGCATACAGCAGCGGCTCTGTCTGGCGCGCGCGATGATCCATAAACCGAAGCTTCTGGTGCTGGACGAACCGAATTCCGGTCTGGATCCGCGTTCGAGAAAGGATTTTCAGCTTCTCCTGCAGCGATTGGCGCGGGAGGATTATACGATTCTGATCAGCTCCCATATTCTTTCGGAATTAGCAGATCTGTGCACCAGCATCGGTGTCATCAACGGAGGTGTCATGGTACAGCAGGGAAAGCTGGAAAACATTATGCTTGCGATCGACAGCTCCAATCCGCTGCGCATCACTGTGCTGAACCAGGTGCCAAAGGCGCTGGAACTATTGCGGCAGGATCCGCAGGTCAGCCGCCTTTCTGTGGATGAAAACAAGATTGCGGCCTGGTTTTCGGGAAGCCGGGAGGAGGAGGCGTATCTGCTGCAGAAACTGGTGGATGCCGGAATCCTTGTGGTTTCGTTTGCACGGGAACACAACAGCCTGGAGTCCCTGTTCTTCCATCTGACCGGGGAAACGGAACAGAAGAGCCGAAACACAGAAACGTTCGGAAACACGATCGGATAAGGAGGGAACGAAACGTGCGGTTAAATCCTGTATTTGAAAAAGAAATGAAGCGGAACTCGCGGTCATCGCGGATTTCCTGGATTATTTTTGTCTGCAATCTGCTGCTTGCCGTGGTTGCGTTTGTCTGCTATTTCGGGGAGAGCAGCCAGCTTGGCTATCTGGCACCGGTCAGTTACAGCGTTCCGATGAACTGCTATATTCTGATGACGTATCTTCTGTTTATTCTCGTCGTCCTTTCAGTTCCGGCGGTTGCGGGAGGAAGCATTTCGCTGGAGCGTGAGAAAAAAACGCTGGATGTGCTGCTGACGACGAACCTGAACCCGTGGAGAATCATTACGGGAAAGCTGGAGGCATCGCTTGGCGTTGTTCTGATACTGACGGTTTCGGCACTGCCGGTGCTGTCCCTTGTTGTGGTGTTCGGCGGTATCGGCCTTGGCGGACTGCTTCTGATGGCGGGAGGCCTTCTTCTGACCGGAATTTTTGTCGGCAGTATCGGCATTTTCTGTTCGGTTGTTTTTAAGCGGACCACACTGGCGACCGTTCTTTCCTATGTCATTGTCGTTTTTCTGGTCGTAGGAATATGCGCCTGCACGGGGCTTGCCTACTACGCAGGACTGCTGCAGCAGGAGATGACGGCAGCTTATCAGCAGATCGATGTAGGAGGTGTAATTTACCTTCTTCTTTTCAATCCGTTTACCTCGTTTGCGGGGATCATCAGCCGCCAGCTTGGGAATGGAAGAGAGATGGAACAGCTCTGCTATCTGCTTGGAAATTACGGACAGAATCCGCTGATCCATTATCTGCCGGAGGCGAGTGCCGTTCTGCAGCTTCTGATATCAGCCGTTCTTCTTGTAACGGCGGGAAGAAAGCTGAATCCATTAAATAAATAACAGGAGTAAAAGAGAAGATGAAACCATTTTGTTTTAGCCTTTCCGGAATTTATGAGTCCGAAGGATATGCCTGGGAGCAGGCGGGAAAGATCTGGGATCTAAGAGAGCTCCGGGGAACTGACGGTTATCTCGATCCGGAGACGGAGCAGTTTCTGGAAGCGGAACTTGGCCGAAAAAAAGAAACGAAAGAGCTGCCGCGGATCCGCCTTCTGGATTCCGGCAATTATCACTATATGAGCAAATTGCTGCTGGGACTGGAAAAAGAAGATTTGTTTTTAGCCGTATTCGACCACCATACCGATATGCAGCCGCCGGCGCTTCTTCCGGTGCTCTCCTGCGGTTCCTGGATCCGGGATGCTGCCGGGGCGTATCAAAACATCAAAGGAATCTGTGTGATCGGCCCGCCGGAGGCGTCGGTGCGGGAAACAGAAGCGATGGAGCATGTCTGGTTTGTGACACAGGAAGAGCTCGACGACGGAAGCGGAGCGGCGAAGATCAAAGAGATTTTTGCATCCCATGCGGGAACATTTCCGGTATATCTGTCGGTCGATAAGGACATTCTGTCAAAGGAGGAGCTTGATACGAACTGGGATCAGGGAAATGTGCGTGTGGATGAACTGCTGTCCCTTGCAAAGGACTGTCTTGCGGGGAGAAAGGTGCTCGCGGTCGATCTCTGCGGAGAGCCGTCGGCGAACGCGCCGGAGGCGGAGTGCAGCGCGGCAAGTCTGGTAAACCAGAAGCTGTACGGCGCGCTTGCGGCAAAAATCGAAGATTGACAAAGCCGGGGCAAAAGAGTATCATAAATTCATACCCAGACGGGGTATATAGAGTGACGGAACACAAGGAGGAAACCTCATGGGTGAATGTTGTACACACTGCAGTGAATGCGACCGGAAAAAAGTGCGGGACGAAAAAGAATACAAAGATCTGATCCACCGTCTTTCGAGAATTGAAGGCCAGGTGCGCGGAATACGGGAAATGGTGGAGAGCGACCGCTACTGCGTCGATATCCTGACCCAGGTATCCGCGATCCAGTCTGCATTAAACAGTTTCAACAAGGTACTGCTTTCCAGCCACATCAAATCCTGCGTTGTGGAGGATATCCGGCAGGGAAAAGAAGGCGCCGTGGATGAGCTCTGCAAAACCATCCAGAAGCTGATGAAATAAGAAGGAGAAGAAGAAAATGAAAGCATATGAAAGATTACTGAATTATGTTAAAGTGCCGACACCGAGCAATGAGAAGAGCGGAACCCATCCGTCTTCCGAGTGTCAGAGAGTCCTGGCAGACCAGCTTGCAGAAGAAATGAAAGCGCTCGGCGTATCGGATGTCCGTGTAGAGGATAAATGCTACGTCTATGGAAAAATTCCGGCAACAAAAGGATACGAAGGAAAGACAAAACTGGGATTTATCGCACACATGGATACGGTATCTGATTTTGCAGATCATGCGGTAAATCCGATCGTACATGAAAATTATGACGGAAAGGATCTGAAGCTGGCTGACAGCGGAAGAACACTGGAGGTTTCGGTATTCCCGCATCTTCCATCCCTGGCCGGCAGAACGTTGATCACAAGCGATGGAACAACGGTGCTCGGTGCAGACGACAAGGCGGGCGTGGCAGAGATTATGACACTGGCAGAAGCCCTTCTTGCCGGAGAAATCCCGCACGGTCCGATTTCCATCGGATTTACACCGGATGAGGAGATCGGTGAAGGCCCTGACTTTTTTGATGTTCCAGGCTTTGACGCAGAGTTTGCCTATACCGTGGACGGCGGCACAGAGGGAGAAATCGAATTCGAAAACTTCAATGCAGCCGGAGCGAAATTCACGGTGACCGGATTTAACATCCACCCAGGCGGAGCAAAAGACACGATGATCAATGCAATCGCTGTTGCAAGCGAGATCCAGTCTCTTCTGCCGGAAGCAGAGTCCCCGAGAAATACCGAAGGATATGAAGGCTTCTATCATCTGACCAGTATGTCCGGCGATGTGGCACATGCCGAGTCCGAGTACATCATCCGTGATCACGATGCAGAGAAATTTGCAGCAAAAGAAGAGAATCTGCGCCGGATTGAAAAAGCAATGAATGAAAAATACGGCGAGGGAACGGTAAAACTGGAGATCAAAGAGCAGTACCGCAACATGGCTGAGAAGATCCGTCCTTGCTACCATCTGATTGAGAATGCCGAAGAGGCAGCCAGAAGAGCCGGCATGGAGCCGATCGTTCTTCCGATCCGCGGCGGCACAGACGGCGCACGCTTAAGCTTCATGGGGCTGCCGTGCCCGAACATCGGAACCGGCGGATATGCATGCCATGGACCGTATGAGCACATTACCGTTGAGGGGATGGAAAAGACGATGGCAATGCTGAAAGAACTGGTTAAGATCTACGCAGAATAAAAGAGTTGTCAGAAAAAAGGAAAAGTCCGGCAGAAAACTGCCGGGCTTTTTTGCTGGCGTTTATGATAGGAAGAAAAAAATCAGCACAGCAAAAAACGGAGCCATGCAGGCTCCGATTAAAAGCAGTTCGTAGGGGAATCGAACCCCTGTTTTCGCCGTGAGAGGGCGACGTCTTAGCCTCTTGACCAACGAACCGTACTCGCTTATAATACACGATGTCTGGAGAAAATGCAAGTGTTTTTTTGAAAAAAATTTAAAAAATTTCAAAAAGTAGCGAAATTCGCATTTTACTTGCATTTTTTGCCAGTTATGGTATGATGAAACAAACAAATGTTCTAAAAAACAGAAATACGTTCTAAAAAGAAAGAAAAAAGATTAGAATAGAGAAGGAGAAGACAAATGAAACAGTACAAAGGAGCCATTTTTGATCTGGACGGAACACTGCTCGACTCGATGCGGGTCTGGGATGACATCGATGTTGCATTTTTAAAGAAGAGAGGACTTGAGGTTCCGCCGGATTATCAGGAGGCGATTACACCGCTCGGCTTTCTGGAGGCTGCCCGCTACACGATCAGACGGTTCGGCTTTCCGGAAACGCCGGAAGAGCTGATTCAGGAGTGGCATCAGATGGCGGTCGACGCCTATACGTATGAAGTGGAGTTAAAAGACGGGGCAGCAGAATATCTCCGCTATTTAAAAGAAAAAGGAATCCGCATGGCGGTTGCTACCTCATCGAGCCCGGAGCTGTATGAGCCGGCCTTAAAGAGAAATGGGATTTATGAGTATTTTAAAGCATTTGTCACCGTCTCGGAAGTAAAGCGCGGCAAGGGCTTTCCGGATATCTACGAGAAAGCGGCTGAAAAGCTGTCTCTTCCGCCGGAAACGTGTGTGGTATATGAAGATATCCTAGCGGGAATCCGCGGCGCCAAAATGGGCGGATTTGCGGCTGTGGGCGTGTATGACAGAAGCGGGGAAGGAAACCGCGCAAAGATGGAGCAGGAAGCAGACCGCTACGTGACTTCTTTTAAGGAGCTGATGAACGGAGGAGATTCTTTCTTCTAAAGAAAATCTTGCTATTCCGGGAAGAAAAATGATATAATAAAATACTGTGCCCCAAAATGGGACAGACAGAAGTATTTTTAAGAGAAAAAGACAGTAACACATAAGTGAGGATAGAACAGTTATGCCAAAAAAAGAAACGTATGATGCCAGCAGTATTTCCGTGCTGGAAGGTCTCGAAGCAGTGCGTAAGCGCCCTGGTATGTATATCGGAAGTACCTCGCGGAAAGGCCTGAATCATCTGATTTATGAAATTGTAGACAATGCGGTGGACGAGCATCTTGCGGGCTACTGCGACACCATTCACGTAACACTTGAAGCAGACGGCTCGGCGACCGTGACCGACAACGGCCGCGGAATCCCGGTCGGCATGCATGAAAAAGGCGTTCCGGCGGAGCGTCTCGTTTTTACAACCCTGCACGCCGGCGGTAAATTCGACAACAATGCGTACAAGACAAGCGGCGGTCTGCACGGTGTCGGTTCTTCGGTTGTCAATGCGCTTTCCACCTATCTTGACGTACAGGTCAGCCTCGGCGGCTGGGTTTACCACGACCGCTACGAACGAGGTGTTGCCGTACAGGAACTCGATGAGGATGGGCTGCTGCCGAAGATCGGAAAAACGAAGAACAGCGGAACCCGCATCAACTTCCTGCCGGATCCGGAAATCTTTGAGAAAACACGTTTTTCCGCAACAGAGGTCAAAAGCCGTCTCCATGAGACTGCATATCTGAACCCGGCGCTTACCATTTATTTTTCCGATCTGCGCGATGGAAAAGAGGAGCACCTGACGTATCACGAGCCGGACGGCATTGTTGGTTTTGTGCGCGATCTGAATAAGAACAAAGAGGCAATCCACGATCCGATTTATTTCAAAGGGGAATCTGAGGGCATTACCGTAGAATGTGCGTTCCAGTATATCAACGAATTCCAGGAAAACGTGCTCGGCTTCTGTAATAATATCTACAACGCTGAGGGCGGTACCCATATTTCCGGTTTCAAATCGACCTTTACGACGATTATGAACAGCTATGCCAGAGAGATCGGTGTCTTAAAAGAAAAAGACAATAACTTTACGGGATCGGATATCCGAAACGGTATGACCGCTGTTATTTCGATCAAGCACCCGGATCCGCGGTTCGAGGGCCAGACAAAAACGAAGCTGGACAACCCGGATGCGGCAAAGGCCGCCGGAAAAGTAACAGGCGAGGAGATTCCGCTGTATTTCGACCGCAATCTCGAAGTGCTGAAAAATGTTCTTGCCTGCGCTGAGCGATCTGCCAAAATCCGTAGAAGCGAAGAAAAAGCCAAGACAAATATGCTGACCAAGCAGAAATATTCGTTTGATACGAACGGCAAACTGGCAAACTGCGAGAAAAAGGATCCGTCGCTGTGCGAGATCTTTATCGTCGAGGGAGATTCTGCGGGCGGTTCCGCAAAGACGGCGCGTGACCGTAATTTCCAGGCGATTCTGCCGATCCGCGGTAAGATTCTGAACGTAGAGAAGGCTTCTATTGATAAAGTTCTGGCAAATGCAGAGATCAAATCCATGATCAATGCATTCGGCTGCGGCTTTTCCGAGGGTTACGGCAACGACTTCGATATCACAAAGCTCCGTTACGATAAAATTATCATCATGGCAGATGCCGATGTCGACGGTGCGCATATTTCAACGCTGCTGCTGACACTGTTCTACCGTTTCATGCCGGAGCTGATCTACGAGGGACATGTCTATATCGCGATGCCGCCTCTTTACAAGGCAATGCCGTCCCGCGGAAAAGAAGAGTATCTGTACGACGACAAAGCACTGGAAAAATACAGAAAGACACACAAAGAAAAATTTACGCTGCAGCGCTACAAAGGTCTTGGCGAGATGGACCCGGAGCAGCTCTGGGAGACGACACTGAATCCGGAGACGAGACTTTTGAAGCGTGTGGAGATCGAGGATGCCCGTATGGCCTCCGATGTGACGGAAGTACTGATGGGAACCGAGGTTCCGCCGCGGAAAGCATTTATTTATGAGCATGCAACCGATGCAGAGCTGGATATTTAACAGGAAGGACAAAGGAAGATGAAAGAAAAATCAGAAGATCAGATTATACGGACCGAATATTCTGAGGTCATGCAGAAATCTTATATTGATTATGCGATGAGCGTCATCATTTCCCGAGCGCTTCCGGACGTGCGGGACGGTTTAAAGCCGGTACAGCGCCGTACTCTGTATGACATGTATGAGCTCGGCATCCAGTACGACAAGCCGTTCCGAAAGTGCGCGCGTATCGTCGGCGATACGATGGGTAAATACCATCCGCACGGCGACAGTTCCATTTACGATGCTCTTGTCGTAATGGCACAGGATTTCAAAAAAGGGCAGCCGCTTGTGGACGGTCACGGAAACTTCGGGTCGATTGAGGGTGACGGTGCCGCTGCAATGCGATACACCGAGGCGAGACTGCAGAAAATTACACAGGAGGTCTATTTAAAGGATCTCGACAAAGACGTTGTCGATTTCGTACCGAACTTCGACGAGACGGAAAAAGAGCCGTCTGTTTTGCCGGTGCGCGTGCCGAACCTTCTGTTGAATGGCGCAGACGGTATCGCTGTCGGTATGGCAACAAGCATTCCGCCGCACAACCTGTGTGAGATTGTGGATGCGGTCAAGGCCTACATGAAAAACAACGACATCACCGTCAAAGGTCTGATGAAATACATCAAAGGACCGGATTTCCCGACCGGCGGTATTGTCGTCAATCAGGATGACCTGCTGTCGATCTACGAAAAAGGTGTCGGAAAGATTAAAATCCGCGGAAAAGTGGAAGTGGAGAAAGGCAGAAACGGAAAGCAGTATCTTGTGATCACCGAAATTCCGTACCCGATGATCGGTGCGAACATCGGAAAGTTCCTGAACGATGTGGCGGGGCTTGTGGAGAGCAAGAAAGCGCCGGAAATTGTCGACATTTCCAACCAGTCCTCGAAAGAAGGAACACGCATCGTGCTCGAATTGAAAAAAGGCGCGGATGTGGAGCGGATCACGAATCTGCTGTACAAGAAAACACGTCTGGAAGATACGTTCGGTGTCAACATGCTCGCCGTGGCAGATGGAAGACCGGAGACGTTAAGCCTTAAACAGGTGATCGAGCATCACGTTGATTTCCAGTTTGAAGTGGCAACCCGCAAATACCAGAACCTTCTCCGCAAAGAGATGGAGCGCCGCGAGGTGCAGGAAGGTCTGATCAAGGCATGCGATGTGATCGATCTGATCATTGAGATCCTGCGCGGAAGCAAGACACAGAAGCAGGTCAAAGAGTGTCTGATTATGGGTGTGACCGATGGTATCCGCTTCAAATCAAAGTCAAGTGAGCGTATGGCAGCACAGCTCTGCTTTACGGAACGCCAGGCAACGGCGATTCTGGAGATGCGTCTGCAGAAACTGATCGGACTGGAAGTGGAAGCACTCTTAAAAGATCATGAGGCGACTGTGGCGAAGATTACGAAGTATGAGGATATCTTAAATCATTACGACTCGATGTCGGAAGTTATTATGGAAGATCTGACGCAGATTAAAAAAGAGTACGGCCACAAGCGGAAAACGGCGATTGAGAATGCTGAGGCGATTGTTCTTGAGGAGCCGAAGGTCGAGGAGATGGATGTTGTCTTCCTGATGGACCGCTTCGGTTATGCGAAGACGATCGATACGTCTGCTTACGAGCGGAACAAAGAGGCTGTGCACAACGAGAACAAATATGTGTTCCAGTGCAAAAACACCGATAAGATCTGCGTCTTTACGGATCTTGGAATGATGCACAGCATCAAAGTAATGGACATCCCGTATGGAAGATTCCGTGACAAGGGAACGCCGATCGACAACCTTGGAAATTACAGCAGCCAGAAGGAGCAGATGATTTACGTCGATGCACTGGAAAATATCAAGAACAATAAGCTGCTGTTCGTCAGCGCGGCCGGTATGGTAAAGCTTGTCGATGGATCCGAGTTTGATGTCGTAAAACGAACGATCGCGGCGACGAAGCTTTCATCCGAGGAGGACCGTCTGATTCTTGCCGAGGTCTGCCAGGAGCAGGAGTATGTGGTTCTGCAGACGAAAAACGGTGTCTTCCTGCGCTTCCTTACGAGTGAAGTGCCGGAGAAGAAAAAAGCAGCCGTTGGTGTGCGTGGTATCCGTATGGCAGAGGACGACGCGGTAGAGCATGCGTATCTGCTGGCAAGCCGGATGGATTACACGATCACGTATCACGACAAAGAGATTTCTCTGACAGCGAAGATTAAGCTGGCAAAACGAGATACCAAGGGAACAAAGATCCGGGTATAACGCAGAGTTTTGTTTATAACCATGAGAAGCACGCTCCGCGGGTTTTTCGAGAGATCACTTGGCAATAAAAGGACACCTGCCCGATACCAGAACGGTACGGGCAGATGTCCTTTTTGCATAATTTTTTAGTTATTTGAAAAACTGTGGGAAGTCTTTCTTGGGGTTCTTCTTTCAATGGCAACGTACGGACGATGATGACCGACATATTTATAAGCCGGACGGATGATCTTTCCTTCGTTGACAAGCTCTTCGATCCGGTGTGCGGACCAGCCGGAGATACGGGAGATAGCAAAGATCGGGGTGTAGAGCTCTTTTGGAAGGCCAAGCATTGCGTAGACGAAACCGCTGTAAAAATCAACATTTGCACAGACTGGTTTGAGCAGACGGCGCTTTTTGGCGATACACTCGCCGGCAATGCGTTCTACAGACTCATAGAGAGCAAATTCTTTCTCGCGGTGCTTCTCAGCGGAAAGCTTTTTTGCATATTCTTTCAGAATCACACAACGTGGATCGGACAGGGTATAAACAGCATGGCCCATACCATAGACAAGACCAGTTCCATCGAATGCTTCACGATCAAGCATTTTGGTCAGGTAGGTGCGCAGTTCGTTTTCGTCTTCCCAGTTTGTAACATTCTCTTCAATATTTTCAAACATTTCCATAACCTTCAAGTTGGCACCGCCGTGGCGCGGTCCTTTTAAGGAACTTAAAGAAGCCGCAACAGCAGAGTAGGTATCGGTTCCGGAGGAGGAGACAACGTGTGTCGTAAATGTTGAGTTATTTCCGCCGCCGTGGTCTGCGTGAAGAATTAACGCAACATCGAGAACCTTTGCCTCCAGAGCAGTGTATTCTCCATCCGGGTGAAGCATCTGCAGAATGTTTTCAGCCATCGACAGCTCCGGTTTCGGATTTCGGATGATCAGGTTCTGGTTTTCGTGGTAGTGGCGGTATGCATGGTAGCCGTAAACGGCGATCAGCGGCATTTTGGCGATCAGACTCAAAGCCTGGCGGAGGACGTTCGGAATGGAAATGTCATCCGGCTTTTCGTCGTAGGAATACAGGGTCAGCACACAGCGCTGCAGAGTATTCATCATGTTTTTGCTGGTTGCCTTCATGACAACGTCGCGGACAAAAGTGTCCGGCAGCTCGCGGTAGATACTTAAAATTTCGTTGAAATCATTTAACTGCGGTTCTGTCGGAAGAGAACCGAACAGAAGAAGATAGGTAATCTCTTCAAAACCGAAGCGTCGTCCTTCCATACCTTTGATCAGATCTGCGACGTTATAGCCCTGAAAATAGAGACGGCCATCGGTCGGAACTTTTTCGCCGGTGCGCTCATCAATATCGAAGCCGATAACATCGGAAATTTCGGTCAGGCCGGTGAGAACACCTTTACCAGTGGAATCACGCAGTCCCCGTTTTACATCGTACTCAGTGTATAAAGATAAATCAATCTTTCCGGAATCTTTCGTATACTCTACAAGCTGACTGAGCTTGTCTTCCAGATTATCGTATTGCATGGTCATGACAACAGCCCCTTTCTTCCTTTAGTTAAAAACTATACTTACTTTTTTGGCGGTTGTCAATGCTTTTCTTTCAAAATACATTGATTTTTATAAGGGAAAGGGATGGTTTTCCTTAATTTTTGAAAGTAAGGACAAAGTTTATGCATAAAATTTGCGCCAGGGAGGTGAAAACAACAGGGATGGAAACGGCGGGAAATCAGTGGGGCGGAACAAATTTTAGAAAAAGATTCATAAATTTCAAAAAAATGCTTGCAATTTCAAAAAAATACGGTATAATAATGATTGTGTCATTCAGGAAATGAATTTCACAGGCCGAAATAGCTCAGCCGGTAGAGCACTTCACTCGTAATGAAGGGGTCGTCAGTTCGAATCTGATTTTCGGCTTATTCTTTAGAAACCCGCAGGACGTAAGGTTCTGCGGGTTTTCTGGTATCATGAGAAATATGACAGAAATACGAACGCCCTTTGCAGGAAAAAGATCTGCTGCAAAGGGCGTTTGCTGTTACAAGTTTCAGGAAGATCAGTTCGTACAGCATATCCTGACGGAGCTTTTGGCCAGGCACTTCAAAGAGCACATCAGCTGTTTTCATTTTCCTGTGCTGCCACCCGTGCGTCGCGTTCCCGGCGGGAAAAGACGCAGCCGCAGTAGTCCTGGCGGTAGAGTCCGTATTCATGGGAAAGTTCGATGGAACGCTGGTAGCCGCCCCGTTTCTTAAAATCTGAATTGAGATATGGGATCCCGTATTCGGCGGCAAGCCGTTCTCCGATTTCATTCAGCTTTTCCGCGTTTTTCAGCGGGCTGATGGAGAGGGTTGTTGTAAAATAGTCGAGTTTGAGCTGCTTTGCCATTTCGGCCGCTTCGCGGAGCCGCATTTCATAGCAGACAAAACAGCGCTCGCCGCCCTCCGGCACATTTTCCATCCCGCGTGTCAGTTTATAGAACCGGTCAGAATCGTACGGGCCGGGGCAGAAGGAAATCGGATGCACGGCGGGAAGAGAGCGGATCAGACGCTGCTGTTCCTCCACGCGGTGCTCGTACTCCGTCGGCGGATAGATGTTGGGATTATAGTAAAAGAGCGTAATGGAAAAATACTGCGACAGATATTCCAGCACGTAACTGCTGCACGGCGCACAGCAGCTGTGCAGCAGCAAGGTCGGAACTTCACCGTGAAGTCCTGCAATCTTCGCATCCAGCTCCTTCTGGTAATTTCTTTTATTGGCCATAATGTATCTTCAAACCTCCTGGTATCTTTCAATCCTTTCTATTATAGCCTCAGCGCGGCTGGGATGCAAGCTGCATATGATATCTTATAGATAGAGGAGGATGCAAAAAAAAATGGATGATCAAATCCTGTCATTAGAGCATATATCACTGTCCTATCACACCATGAAAGGAGAAACACCGGCGCTGTGCGATCTGACCTTTTCGGTAAAACCGGGGGAATTTGTTGCTCTTGTCGGACCGAGTGGCTGCGGAAAGAGCACGATCCTGAACTTGATTTCCGGTCTTTTAAAGCCGGAGGCGGGAACTCTGCTGAGCCGCGGACGGCCGATCACGGAGGCGGATCTCCATATCGGCTATATGCTGCAGAGAGACCACCTGTTTGAATGGCGGACCATTTACAGCAACGTTCTGCTGGGCCTTGAGATTTCGCGCACGCTGACACCCGAGCGGAAAGAAAAAGTCGGGGAGATGATGGAGACATACGGCCTGAAATCCTTTTCCAATGCCCGTCCGTCCGAACTTTCCGGCGGTATGCGGCAGAGGGCGGCACTGATCCGTACACTGGCGATGGAGCCGGATCTTCTGCTGCTTGACGAGCCGTTCTCTGCTCTCGACTACCAGACGAGGCTGAACGTCTGTGATGATATCGGAAAGATCATCAAAAAAGAGGGAAAGACAGCAATTCTGGTGACACACGATATTTCGGAGGCCATCAGCATGGCGGACCGTGTGATTGTTCTGGCGGCACGGCCGGCATATGTGAAAAAAAAGATTCCGATCCAGTTTGCGATGGAGGAGCGCACGCCGATGAAAGCGCGCAGTGCGCCGGAATTTAAAACGTATTTCAATGCCATCTGGAAGGAGCTGAATGAAAATGCGTGAGCAGGCAAAAACGCCGGAGAGCAGCTTTCAGAGGGCGTATCTCCGGCAGAAAAAAAGAGAACGGGAGCAGGTGCGGGTGTTTCGGGCTTTGCTTCTCGTCAGTTTTCTGGTATTATGGGAGGTGGCGGCGGATCTGAGATGGATCGATCCGTTTATCTTTTCCAGCCCTGTGCGGGTGGGAAAAACGTTCGTGACCCTGCTGACGGAGCAGAACCTTCTGCGCCATATCGGGATCACGGTGTATGAGACGGGAATCAGCTTTCTGCTCGTCTCGACACTTGGCATGGCGTTCGCTGTGCTTTTGTGGCTCTTTCCGCGCTTTTCTGCGGTGATGGAGCCGTACCTGGTAGTCCTGAACAGCCTGCCGAAATCGGCGCTCGCCCCGCTTCTCATTGTGTGGATGGGGGCAAACGTGAAAACGATCATCACGGCCGGCATTTCCGTTGCGATATTCGGCTCGGTGATCAGCATTTACAGCAGCTTTCAGAGTGTGGAGCCGGATATGCTCCGCCTGATTGCAACACTCGGCGGAACGAAGAAGGATATGCTGTTCCGCGTCGTGCTGCCGTGGTCGTTTCCGGGGCTGCTCGCCGTGTGGAAGGTCAACATCGGCCTGTGCCTCGTCGGTGTTGTAATCGGAGAGTTTATCGGGGCAAGAGAGGGGCTTGGCTATCTGATTATCTACGGCAGTCAGGTGTTCAGATATGCACACGCAAGAGAAGGGAGGATGACAGATGATTGGAATCGTATGTCTGGAAGAACGAAGAGGAATGCAGTTTGGCGGACGACGCGTTTCGCGGGACCGCGTGGTAACGGAAAAAATCTGCGAACTGTGTGAGGGGAAAACGCTCTGGATGAATCCGGCTTCGGAAAAGCTGTTCGCGGAGCAGAAGGAGAGTGGGAAGGTAACACTTCAGGCGGCGGCAGATTTTCTGGAGCAGGCAGGCGAAGGAGAATACTGCTTTGTGGAGAATACGGGACTGCAGGCTGTGGAAGCGAAGATAGAGAAAATCATCGTTTTCTGGTGGAACCGGCATTATCCGTCTGACCGGAAATTCGACCTGGATCTTTCCAAATGGAATAAAGTGTCCGAGGAGGAGTTTGCAGGCTATTCCCATGAGAAAATAACGAAAGAGGTATATGAGAAATGAAAAAACTAAGAAAACAGCTTCTGCTGCTGGCGGCGCTTCTTGTTCTGACACTGACCGGCTGTGAGGCGCAGGATCTTCTCTCGACGGAGAGAGCAGATTCCGGTTCGGAGGTTACGGCCGCTTATACGATGACGGAATCCCGGATTACCGATCAGGCACCGACGGCCGTTTCAGTTCTTGATGTTCCGGAGTTTTCCGGTGAACCGTATGTCGTTTTAAACGGAAATGAGCCGGATTTTACCGATGAGGAAAAGACGACCGAGTCGTACGAGCATTACAGCGATCCAGACAGCCTGGGACGGTGCGGCGTGGCAGAGGCGAATATCGGCCAGGATCTGATGCCGACGGAGAAGCGCGGCGCGATCGGCCAGGTAAAGCCGACGGGCTGGCATACGGTAAAATACGATCAGGTGGAAGGTAAATATCTGTACAACCGCTGCCATCTGATCGGATACCAGCTGACCGGTGAGAATGCAAACGAGAAGAATCTGATCACTGGAACACGTTATCTGAACGTCGAGGGCATGCTGCCGTTTGAAAACATGGTTGCCGACTACGTCAAAGAGACCGGAAACCATGTGCTGTACCGCGTTACACCAATTTTTACCGGGGACGACCTTGTAGCGGACGGTGTGGAGATGGAGGCACTTTCCATGGAAGATGACGGCGAGGGCATTTCCTTCCATATCTTCGCATACAACAATCAGCCGGGCATCTCGATTAATTATGCAACGGGGGACAGCACGTTAAGCGAAAGTAGCGGAACGATGACGGATCAGCAGGAATATGTCATGAACACATCCAGCATGAAATTCCACCTGCCGTCATGCTCCAGCGTCAGCTCGATTAAGGATGAAAACAAGGCGACATATCAGGGACCGCGCGAGGACCTGATCGCCGAAGGCTATGAGCCGTGCGGACGGTGCAATCCGTAAAAAAAATTACAAAAAGAGGGTCGGAACTTTCCGGTCCTTTTTCTATATAGTAAAGAGAAGCATCTGGAAAGTGAGACAGGAGATGGAAGAGGAGAAGCTGCGTGCGGTTTATTATGCAAGGTGCAGCACCGAGGAGGAAAACCAGAAGGATGCGCTGGTAAGGCAGGCGGCGGAGGCGGAAGAGGCAATCCGGGCAAGAGGATGGAGGCTTGTGGATGCCTACGTGGAGAGCCGCTCCGGTACGAGCCGGAAGGGCAGACGGGAATATAACCGCCTGTACGAGGATCTCGAGCAGAACCGGTTTGATGTCGTCGTAATCAAGTCACAGGACCGCCTGATGCGGAACACGCGGGACTGGTATCTGTTCGCAGACCGCTTAAACTGCGCCGGAAAGCGGCTGTATTTTTATCTGGAGAACACATTCTATTCGCCGGAAGACGCGCTTCTGACCGGCATTAAGGCGATTCTGGCGGAGGAGTACAGCCGGGAGCTGAGCAAGAAGATGAATCTGGCGCACCAGAAACGGCAGCAGAATAATGGAAAGCCGGTGCTGACCTCAAAAAGTTATGGTTACCGGCGGACGGCAGACGGAGCGATTGAGATCATCCCGGAGGAGGCCGCAGTGAAGCGCCGTATGTACGAACTCTGTGCAGACGGTCTCGGCGGACGGAAAATTGCGGCGGTTCTGGCAGCGGAGGGCGTCCGCAGCCGCGCCGGAAAACCATTCTCTGGAACAGACATTATCCGCATGGTGCGGAATCCCATGAATAAAGGCACCGTAGTCATGAACAAGAAGCATTACGATTTTAACACCGGAAAAACGCTCCCTACACCGCCGGGCGGGCAGTACGTCTATGCGGGGAAAATTCCTGCTATCGTCTCTGAAGAGCTCTGGATAGCGGCAAATCGGGCGGCTGACGAGCGTCTCTGCCGCAAAAAGGTGGGCAAATCTGTTCAGACTTGACTGGGTAATCCTGTCCATCCTGATCCTCTGCCTCGTTGCGGCAGGATTGTACGGCATCTTGGGCTGGCTGGAAAAAAACTACACAAAACGCCGAAATTCGGGAAAGTAGGTGATTTGACTTGCAAAGGGAGGTTGGATGCTTGTATAATAATGCATGATAATTTAAAAAACTTACAGGAAAAGAGGAATGAAAATGGCACAGTTATGGGGCGGACGGTTCACAAAAGAGACCGACAAGTTAGTGTATAATTTTAATGCATCCATCAGCTTTGATCAGAAATTCTATAAACAGGACATCAAAGGCAGCATGGCACATGTAAAGATGCTGGCAAAACAGGGCATCCTGACAGAAGAGGAGAGAGACCAGATTCTTGCAGGACTGGAGGGGATTCTTGCCGATGTAGAGAGCGGAAAACTGGAAATCACCAGCGAATATGAGGATATCCACAGCTTCGTGGAGGCAAACCTGATCGACCGCATCGGAGACGCCGGAAAGAAGCTGCACACCGGAAGAAGCCGCAATGACCAGGTAGCCCTCGATATGAAACTTTATGTCCGCGATGAGATCACCGAGATTGATGCACTCGTCAAAGAGGTGCTGGTAACACTCGAAAAAATCATGGAAGAGAACATTCACACTTATATGCCGGGATTCACCCATCTGCAGAAAGCACAGCCGATCACACTGGCACATCACATGGGCGCATATTTTGAAATGTTCCGCCGCGACAGAGGCCGCCTTGCAGACATCTACAAGAGAATGAATTACTGTCCGCTTGGTTCCGGTGCGCTGGCTGGAACGACGTATCCGCTGGACCGCGCTTACACCGCAGAGCTGCTCGGCTTTGACGGCCCGACCTTAAACAGCATGGATTCCGTATCCGACCGTGACTATGTCATTGAGCTCCTCAGTGCTCTTTCTACGATTATGATGCATCTTTCCCGCTTCTCCGAGGAGATCATCATCTGGAATACCAATGAGTACCAGTTTGTGGACATCGACGACGCATACAGCACCGGAAGCAGTATCATGCCGCAGAAAAAGAATCCGGATATCGCAGAGCTTGTTCGAGGAAAAACAGGCCGCGTTTACGCAGCTCTGATGTCAATGCTCACCACTATGAAGGGAATCCCGCTGGCGTACAACAAAGATATGCAGGAGGATAAAGAGCTGACCTTCGATGCCATCGACACCGTAAAAGGATGCCTGGCTCTGTTCAATGGCATGCTTTCTACCATGCACTTCAAAAAAGACCGCATGGAGAACAGTGCAAAGAACGGTTTCACGAATGCAACGGACGCAGCCGATTACCTTGTTGGAAAAGGCGTTCCGTTCCGCGATGCACATGGCATTGTCGGCCGTCTCGTTCTGTACTGCATTGACAAAGGAATCTCCCTTGATGATATGAAACTCGAAGAGTACAAAGCGATCAGCCCGGTCTTCGAGGATGATATTTATGATGCCATCAGCATGAAGAACTGCGTAGAACGACGCAACACGATCGGTGCGCCGGGAGCAGATGCGATGCTGGCTGTCATCGAGCAGAATAAAAAATATTTACAGGAAAATTGAAAAAACAGTTGCAATTTTGAAAAAATTGGTATAGTATGACATGAGACGCACAAATGTACGCCACAGAAGAACAAGGAGATGAAACCAATGGAGCAGAAATTGAGAGTAGGAATTTTAGGAGCAACCGGTATGGTAGGTCAGAGATTTATTTCTCTGCTGGAGAACCATCCGTGGTTTGAAGTTGTGACCCTGGCAGCAAGTCCGAGAAGTGCCGGAAAAACATACGAAGAAGCAGTCGGCGGACGCTGGAAAATGGATACTCCAATGCCGGAAGCAGTGAAAAAGCTCGTTGTGATGAATGTAAATGATGTAGAGCATGTGGCATCTACCGTAGATTTTGTATTTTCCGCAGTTGATATGTCGAAAGACGAGATCAAAGCGATTGAAGAAGCATATGTAAAGACCGAGACACCGGTTGTTTCCAACAACAGCGCACACCGCTGGACACCGGATGTGCCGATGGTAGTGCCGGAAATCAACCCGGAACATTTCGATGTCATCGAGTTCCAGAAAAAACGTCTGGGCACCAAGAGAGGATTTATTGCGGTAAAACCGAACTGCTCCATCCAGAGTTATGCGCCGGTTTTAACTGCATGGAAAGAGTTTGAGCCGTATGAGGTTGTTGCAACCACATATCAGGCAATTTCCGGAGCAGGAAAAACCTTCAAAGACTGGCCGGAGATGGAAGGCAACATCATCCCGTTCATCGGCGGCGAGGAAGAGAAGAGCGAGCAGGAGCCGCTTCGTATCTGGGGTAAAATCGAGAACGGCGTGATCGTAAAAGCAACCGAGCCGAAGATCACCTGCCAGTGCATCCGTGTACCGGTATTAAACGGACACACCGCAGCTGTTTTCGTTAAATTCCGCAAGAAACCAACGAAAGAGCAGCTCATCGAGAAACTGGAGAACTTCAAAGGCCTTCCGCAGGAATTGAACCTCCCAAGCGCACCGAAACAGTTCATCCGCTACATGACCGAGGATAACCGTCCGCAGGTAACCCTGGATGTCAACTACGAGAACGGCATGGGAATCAACGTAGGCCGCTTAAGAGAAGACACCATCTACGACTGGAAATTCGTAGGCCTCTCCCACAACACCGTCCGCGGCGCAGCCGGCGGAGCTGTACTGTGTGCTGAGACACTTGTTGCTAAGAAATATATCAGCGCGAAATAAGAATTATAAATATGTGAAAAGAAACGCTTGTTGTCCCAGGGCAATCCAGTTGATCCTCAAAAGGGCAAAGTCACAGATCCTCTAGCCGTTCGCTAACAGATCACCGACCGCCCCTTACCCCGATCATCAGCCCGGACACAAGCCGGAGTAAGTGAAAAATAACAAAATGAAGACCTTGTAACCATAGAAATGTGGTTATGAGGTCTTTTTTTACGTTAAATATCTACGAGAACCGGAGGAAAAATGTATGATAAGGAAACCAGAGAAGATCTGTCGGAGAATTATAGCAAGTATTTAGGCGCTCAGATCGGATATTCCAGTGATGAGATAACCACGATACACTCATATACATTTTCAGAAATATACAAAAAAGAAGCGCCATACGGAAAATCCCGCGGCGCTTCTTTTCTGCTCAAATAATTCTATTTACGCAAGTATTGGCTAACTTTAGAATTTGCCAGCTTTTGCTGCCTCTTCAACAGCTACAGCAACAGCAACAGTCATACCAACCATCGGGTTGTTTCCTGCGCCGATCAGACCCATCATCTCTACGTGAGCCGGTACAGAAGAAGAACCTGCAAACTGAGCGTCAGAATGCATACGTCCCATTGTATCGGTCATACCGTAGGAAGCAGGACCTGCTGCCATGTTGTCCGGGTGAAGAGTACGTCCTGTACCACCGCCAGAAGCAACGGAGAAGTATTTCTTGCCAGCTTCGATACGCTCTTTTTTGTAGGTACCTGCAACTGGATGCTGGAAACGAGTCGGGTTGGTGGAGTTTCCGGTGATGGAAACGTCAACGTTCTCTTTCCACATGATAGCAACACCTTCGCGAACATCGTTAGCGCCGTAGCAGTTAACTTTCGCACGCGGGCCGTTGGAGTATGCTTTTCTGTATACTTCTTTCAGCTCGCCGGTGTAGTAGTCATACTCGGTCTCTACATAAGTAAAGCCGTTGATACGTGCGATGATCTGAGCAGCGTCTTTTCCAAGACCGTTCAGGATAACACGCAGAGGTTTCTGACGTACTTTGTTTGCTTTCTCAGCGATACCGATAGCACCCTCAGCAGCTGCGAAAGACTCATGTCCAGCCAGGAATGCGAAGCACTCGGTGTCCTCTTCCAGAAGCATTTTGCCAAGGTTACCATGGCCAAGACCAACTTTACGCTGATCTGCTACAGAACCCGGGATACAGAAGGACTGAAGTCCCTCACCGATAGCTGCTGCAGCTTCAGAAGCTTTACGACATCCTTTTTTGATTGCGATAGCTGCGCCTACTGTGTAAGCCCATTTTGCATTCTCGAAGCAGATTGGCTGAATGCCTTCGATCATTTTGTATACGTCGAGACCAGCGGCTTTTGTAACTTCTGCTGCTTCTTCGATCGAGTTGATTCCGTACTCAGCGAGCTTAGCCAGAATCTGTTTCTCTCTTCTTTCATATGATTCAAATAAAGCCATTTTCCTATCCTCCTAAATTATCTGATTACTCTTTTCTCGGGTCAACGATCTTAACAGCATCAGCAACACGTCCGTACTGTCCGCTTGCTTTCTCGAATGCTGTGTTTGCATCATCGCCGGCTTTGATGAAGTCCATCATCTTTCCGAAGTTGATGAATTTGTAACCGATAATCTCGTCATCCTCATCCAGTGCGATACCTGTTACATAACCGTCGGTCATTTCAAGGTAACGAGGTCCTTTTGCAAGGGTTCCGTACATAGTACCAACCTGGGAACGAAGTCCTTTACCAAGGTCTTCCAGTCCGGCACCTACAACCAGTCCGTCCTCGGAGAATGCACTCTGGCTTCTTCCGTAAACGATCTGAAGGAAGAGTTCTCTCATTGCAGTATTGATAGCATCACACACAAGGTCAGTATTCAGAGCCTCAAGGATGGTAAGTCCCGGAAGAATCTCAGATGCCATAGCTGCAGAATGAGTCATTCCTGAACATCCGATGGTCTCAACGAGAGCTTCCTGGATAACGCCCTCTTTTACGTTCAGAGTCAGTTTGCAGGTACCCTGCTGCGGTGCGCACCAGCCAATACCGTGAGTGAATCCGGAAATGTCTTTGATCTCTTTTGCTTTTACCCATTTTGCTTCCTCCGGAATCGGAGCTGCACCGTGATGCACGCCCTGGGTAACCGGACACATCATTTCTACTTCGTGTGAATAAGTCATTGTTAAACTCCTTTCAAATATGTACTTATTTGAGCTTTTGTCTTTCGAACGGACCGTTTCCAGCCTGTTCACAGACCTATGGTTATTGTCTCACAAAATTGGCCATTCGTCCAGCCTATTTTGATAAAAAATTGCAAAGACCGACGAAAAACGATAAAATTTCCGGCGGTCTTTGCAAACGATCTGTTTGATTTTCTTGCGATAAAACAAAATATTTTTAATTATCAGATTTTTTTGATAATTTCCTTCGCATTTTTAAAGATATGACCCGACGGGATCACACCGCGGACGCAGGATAGCGGGTAAATGTTGGAATTTCTTCCGACAACGGTTCCCGGATTCAGCACGCTGTTGCAGCCGACCTCAACCTCATCGCCGAGCATCGCACCGAATTTTTTCAGTCCGGTTTCGATCTGCTCATCGGCGCTTTTGACAACGACAAGCTTCTTGTCGGATTTTACATTGGAAGTAATGGAACCGGCACCCATGTGCGCTTTGTAGCCAAGAACAGAGTCACCGACGTAATTGTAGTGCGGAACCTGTACTTTATTAAAGAGAATGACATTTTTCAGCTCGGTGGAGTTACCAACGACAGCGCCCTCGCCGACGATGGCATTTCCGCGGATAAAAGCACACTGGCGGATCTCCGCGCCTTTTCCGATGATGCATGGGCCGTTGATGGAAGCGGTCGGTGCGATACTGGCATCTTTTGCGATCCAGATATTTTCACCGCGTTTTTCGTATTCTGCCGGATCAAGCGTCTCGCCGAGTTCAAGAATAAAGTCCTTGATGAGCGGAAGCACTTCCCATGGATACGTTTTGCCTTCAAAGATTTTTGCGGCAATGGTCTGGGTTAAATCATAAAGTTCAGAAATGGTTGCATCTTTCATGAGTGATTCATCCTTTCTTTTTTCTGTTCCTGTTTATCTTACCACATTTCAGGTGTTCTGTGCGGTCTTTTTTCTGTTCGAAGAAGACTTGGCAGAAGAGCTTCTTGAAGACGTGCTTTTTCCGGCACCGGAACGTGTGGAAGAGGCTTTTTTATAGTACGGCGCAGACGCATCAAAACTGCTCTTTAACTGGAACTGGTTCCGCATCTGCTTTACATTCACGGTGTGGCGTGTTACAAAGTTTTCCAGTTTTCCCATATATTCCTCAGAGGTAATGGATCCCTCCGCCACATAGGTGAGTCCCTTTTCCCAGCTTGCTGTCAGCTCCGGGTTCAGAAGCGGGCGGATGGACTGGTGGACGACGTCATAGATCATTTCACCGAGCTGCGTTGGTGTGATGACCTGTGTCTTTTTGTTCAGCGCGAGATACTTGATAAAGACAAGCTTTTTTAAGATCTCCGCACGCGTTGCACTCGTTCCGATGCCGCTTCCCTTGATCTGCTCACGCAGCTCCTCATCTTCGATGAGCTGTCCGGCATTCTCCATCGCAAGGATCATGGAACCGGAAGTATAGCGCTTCGGCGGGGAGGTTTCGCCCTCTTTAATTGAAAGGCCGAGCAGGTTCAGTTCACTGCCTTTCTTTAACTGGGACAGCGCGACAAGAAATGCGGGATCGCACGTTGTTTCCTCGTCCTTTTTTCCGTCCTCGTCCTCATCCTTTTTACGGAAGAAGGAGTAGTGCATTGCTTTTAAGTAGCCCTCCTCCACGAGAACACGGAAGTTGGAAAAGAACTGTTCGCCGCCGATTTCCGTCACAAGCGCGACCTTCTGATAAACGGCCGACGGATAGAAGATGCTAAGAAAACGGCGGACAATCGTTTCGTATACTTTGGCGGAAAGCTCCGAAAGATTCCGCAGATTGCCAAGGCCCTGTCCGGTCGGAATGATTGCGTAGTGGTCAGTGATCTGTTTATCATTCGTATAACGGGTGGAACCGATCTTTTTCCAGCTCTCGCCCTGTAAAATTTCATCCGCAAGACCGCGGCAGATGTTGTACTGCTGCAGGCCGCGCAGGTTCTTGCTGATTTCCTTTGCAACGGCAGAAGAAAGCACACGGGCGTCGGTACGCGGATAGGTAACCAGCTTTTTCTCGTAAAGCTCCTGGACGACTTTCAGCGTTTCATCCGGGCTGATTTTGAAGAAGCGGGCACAGTCGTTCTGCAGCTCCGCAAGGTTGTAGAGCAGCGGCGCATTTTTATTCTCTTTTTTCCGCTCCATTTTCAGGACGCGCGGGATCAGAGGATTCTGTGCTTTTAATTCGTCAATCAGCTTCTGTGCGTCTTCTTTTTTCTGGAATCCATTCTCCTTATAGAGAAGCGGCGAGTTAAAATAGCGGCTTCCTTTAACGGCACGCCATTCGCCTTCGAAATTCCGCCCGTTAAAAGAAAGACCGGCGATGACACGGTAGAACGGTGTTTTTACGAAACTGCGGATTTCGCGTTCGCGGCGCACGACCATGCCGAGCACGCACGTCATGACACGGCCGACGGAGATGGACTGGTATTTGGTGCCGAGATACGATGCGACGGCGTTTCCGTATTTTAACGAGAGAAGACGGGAAAAGTTAATGCCCATCAGGTAATCTTCTTTGGCACGGAGATAAGCGGAAGCTGAGAGATTGTCGTATTCGCTTTCATCCTTCGCTTCGCGGATGCCGCGCAGGATTTCTTCTTCTGTCTGTGAATCAATCCAGACACGTTTCTGCTTCTTGTCTTTGATACCGGCCATCTGTGCGACGAGGCGGTAGATATATTCTCCCTCGCGCCCGGAGTCGGTACAGACATAAATGGTCTCGATATCTTCCCGGTGGAGCAGGCCGCTCACGATGTTGAACTGCTTTTTTACTTCCGGGATTACTTCATATTTAAAGTTTTCAGGCAAAAAAGGCAGGGTCTCAAGACTCCACCTTTTTAACGCAGGATCGTATTTTTCCGGGTAGCTCATCGTAACCAGGTGGCCGACGCACCAGGTTACGATGGAAGTTTCCGACTCCAGATACCCGTCCCTGCGCTGCATATTCTGTTTTAATGCTTTTGCGAATTCCTGAGCGACGCTCGGTTTCTCCGCAATGTATAAGGATTTTGTCATTTATCTGCACTCATCATTCGAAGCGGCCAGGCAAGGAGCAGTCCGCCTCCGATCATATTTCCGATAGTTACAATTACCATACTTTTCAGCGCGGCGGTAAGAGAGATGCCGCCCGGAACGAGAAGTGCAGCGGTAACGAAGGTTGCCATATTGGCAATGCAGTGTTCGAAACCGGCAACAACAAATCCGGAGATACAAAGTATGATCATGAAAAATTTCGCAACTTCATTTTTGCATTTCATGCCGCAGGCAACGGCAAGGCAGACAAAGAAGTTGCAGAGAATGGCGCGGAAGAACATTTCTCCCACAGGAATGGAAAGTTTGTTCCCAATAAAGCCCGCATAGTAATCAGCGGTGCCGGAAGCGCCTGCCAGTACGAAAATCACGGAGAGGATCAGACATCCGACGAAATTTCCGATGTAGCTGACGAGCCATACTTTTCCAACCTGCGTCCACGATACTTTTTTATCGAAGGCACCAAACGCCATGACAAGATTGTTTCCGGTAAAAAGCTCTGCGCCGATAAAAACGATCAGCAGAACCGCAATGGCAAACACAATACCGCCAAGCAGTTTTCCCCAGGCAGGATCTGTACTCTGGAACGTATTGCCTACCACGTTGGAGAAAATCATGGCAACCACGATAAAGAAACCGGCCATGACTGCACGGAGAAAGTATTTCCCCGGGTGTTCTTTCAGCAGCTTTGCTTTGTTTACGGCTGCCTCTGAAAATTTTTGTACGTCATCATAAGGCATAGAATAACTCCTTTCTTATGTCCCGTAGGATGGACATATCCCCTCTCTTTTTGTCCGGGGGATGGTCTTTTTTTCCGGAGCAGCTTGCAAATGCTTCGGATTTCGCGCTTTCAACTTTGGCTATTATAGCATTTCCCGGAAAGATTCGCAATGAAGGAGGAAGAAAAAAGTATATTTCCACAGAAATGTCAGAAAATAAGGGGTGAAACGACAGATTGTATGATGAACTCAGAGGGATTGAAACAAGGATTGAAAGCTTTTTTAACCGAGTTTGCCACTTGCTCAAAGACAGGATCCAGAAAATATGATAGATATCATATTTCTGGAAGTTTTGTTGTAAAATAATGTAACGTACTTAATAGTAGGAGAACAGTTCGAGTATATGTATCGGCTGTTCTTTTTTTGTTTTTGAACGTTAAAACGTTAATTTTTTTCTTGTGTATAGTAGAACACTAAACCTATATTATTCACGGCTATGCCGTGAATAATATAGGTTTATAAATATCATAGACAGAAAAACTGCATCAGACAATTTTCTCACGAAGAACCTCCACCTTACATTCATGAAGTTTTTTGATATCGTCTTTATGGTAAGCAATACCCACCGCGAGAATACGACCGGTATATTCCGCTTTTTCGCCAAATTTTCCTTCAAAACGTAATGCATACTGCCGGTCTTTGATTTGCTGGATGGCTTCATCAGCAGAGTGGTTAACTTTTAATTCTATGACAATGGCATCATCATTTTTTTGAAATGGATAGAAAATAAAATCAACATAACCGATACCGGCTTTATCTTCCCGTTCAATACGATAAAAATCTAAAGCCTTCAAATATACCCAGCGAATGATAGAAGCCAGTTCCGCTTCATTGTTATACAGTGTCAGCGGGCTGTGGGTGTTGTGTGCGTATTCCAGCAGTTCGGCCATTGTTTTCGTATCGCCGGCTTTTGTAGCTGCAAGCATTCGGCCGGATTCTTTCGCAAGCTTGTAAACATTTCCAAGGGATGGTTCTCTTTGAATTACTTCGGCAAATTTGTCCATCAACTCTTTGTTTGGTATGGATATATAGCCCTTGGAATAATTTAAAAATCCATAGACTACCATGGCAGAAAAAATTTCATCTTTTGTTTTCAGTTCCATAGACGTTGCCGCATATTCCTGAATTTTGGCAGGAACGGGAATGTCGGCGACCATAAGAGCAATATCATCTTTTACAGCATCTACATTTGCGCCGATATAATAGAAAATTTCATCGTACGGACCAGAACTTGTCCAGTAATTTCCCAATTGATTGTCACTTAAAGCCCCTACGACAGAGCGTGGGTTATAGAGTTTTTTCCCGCCTGCGGTCTGATAGCCATCGTACCATAATTCCAATCCTTCCCGCGTAACGGAAGGATTTTTTTCTATTTGCAAATATCTTTGATATAACAGATCGACTTCATCGTCCGTGAACCCAAAATATTCGCTGAATTTTGCGCGGGTTGCCATAGAATATTCAAAAAACATGTTCAGTTCAGAACCGCTGGAATATTTTGCAATTGGCAAAATACCGGTCATATAGGCCATTTCTACATAAGCTTTATCTTTCAGAAGATTGCTCAGAAATTTGGTATAGGCAGTCTTATCTGCATCGGTCATATAAGGCTGATGATAAATGTAATCCCACTCATCTAATATAAAAATAAATTGTTCCTGGTTACAATATTCGTAAATTCTGGTCAACGCATCCCATACCGAGTCCTCTTTTTCAATCGCAGCATCTGGGTAAGCTTTTTGCAGATCCAGAAGCAGCGTTTTTTTTATGCGGTTTATATAATGGTTATAATCGGTGATTTCAGCAGGAATCTCATTGAACATGATATGAATCACATTATGCTGGTTTAAGTGCTTTTGATACCAGGGATACTGAGAGACAGCTAATCGATCAAAAATTTTACTGCTGTCAATTCCTCTGCCAAAGTAGGAAGCAATCATATTGGCCATGACGGTTTTTCCAAACCTGCGCGGTCTGGTAATCGCCACATATTTTTGACTGTTTTGAGAATTCAAAACGGTTTTTTCCGGATCATAATCATCTGATTCAACGAGTGGAACAAGTTCTTTTAAGATAGAAGATTTATCTATGAAATAGGTTGATAGACAATCTCTGCGAAATAATCCAAAAGCACTGCTGCTGTTTAGATAGATTCCCATCGGGGGTATTTGCTCCTTTCTAAATGGAAGTGTCTGCATGATTTACAGACATAGCTACGAATAAAAGTCAAATCTAAAGATATCTTAACCTTATCATAAAGGGCATTTGATTACAAGGGAGAAAATGTTACTGTTCACAGGTATCCTGCGAACAGTAACGTAAGCAGCCCTCATTTAGAGTTTTGCTTCGCAAAAGGAGGGCTGCTCACACCTGAATCACATTCTTACGTACCTGAACAGCAAGTGTTCAGGTACTGAGTGAACATTAACGAGAAAATTCATCTGACAGATGAATGAAAAATATCCGTTTTCATCTGACGGATGAATGCGAAAAGGTAAGGAGTGTGGTACCCTTGTTTTAAGGATACCTGACGAAAAAAAACAGCAAACAGCGAAGGAAAGCAGCCTTGCGCTGAAGATTGGAAGGGGAGATATAAGATGAAGGAGCTGTTTTAAACAAAATGAATCCGAAGGAAAGAAAAATCCTGGAAGCAGAATTGCAGAAAGTGTACACAAAACAGACGCACTCTTTCCGGGATGCAGGAAAAGCGGTCTGGAATACAAAAGGAATCCGCGAACTTCTGGACGGATGCACCGAATACGCTGGTTGCTATTTTAAGTGGCAATATTGCACTATTGCAGGCATTTGAAAAGGAAAGACAAATGGAAGAAGAGGATGAAGAAGAAGACCTTGGCTGGAAGGAAGAATTTGCCCCTTGTAGGAGCAGAAAGCTGCCTTGCTATACGATAGGCCGGGAAAACGTTTCGAAAAAATTCTGTATTCCAAATGTACTCACCGCACTCATTCTCTCAGGGGATATGGGAATGCTGGAATATGGTTTCGACCATTACAAACTGGAAAACCCGGTAGTCTGCAGGGGCGAAATCGAAGCATTGGGAGAGGCGCTTCTTTATGGAGATGAAACAAAAAGAACAGGAAATTAACAAGAGAAAAAAGAGATTATTATGGGAGGAAAAACGAATGAAAGAGACAGTCTTAAATGCAATGAACCCAGTAGAAAGAGAGATTCTTGAGAAAGAACTGCAGAAAGTACACCTGAAAAAATCCACAGCCTTAAATGATATCGGAAAAACAGTCTGGGATACGAAAAAGATCCGGGAACTCCTGGATCAGGACGCAGAACTGGAAGAAATCAAGAGATTCTTTGATGAAAATCAACTGAAACCAGACCAGTATAACCGAAATGCCATTCCGCTGGCCGCCTATACTTACTGGTATGGAAGAGGCTGCGGCAGGGAAGATGTCTGCCTGTGGGCACTCGAATCTGCCACAACGATTGACGGACTTCTTCAGGTACAGGAGCCGTCCCATCTGGAGAAAATTGCAAAGAAATTTATCAGCATGGATAAATACGGTGTCGTTGCGTTCCGAAAGATGTATCTTCATGAAGAACTGTGCTGGACCGATGCGCCCAATTATCTGGCGGCTGTGATGAGCGGAAACGTTTCCCTGCTGCAGATGTTTGAAGCAAAAGACGAGGAAATGACGGAAGAAAATATGGAGTACTGGGAATACACCTGTGAATGGGATCGTATTCCGGGAGCCAGAAAAACCTATTACAGCATTCGCCGGGAAACGATTGTCGGAGATTTTTATATCCCGGGTATTCTCACAGCGGCGATTCTGTCCGGCAGTCCGGAGATGCTGGATTACTGCATCGACCATTATGATATCGATGGCGCAAGCCTGGCGTACGGAGAAAAAGAGGCACTGGGTCAGGCAGTTGCCGGTGCGGGGAAAGAGCTGACAGAATACATGCTGGAACACTACACAGGATTAATCGAACTTGCAGAGCCGGATCAGGTGATGAAAGCCGGAAATGTGCCGCTGCTGCGTTATCTGTTAGAGACACATTTCGAGCATCTGAACTGGTATGCAACTCTGTTTTTCAATCTGAGAGACATACGGACACCATACATGTCAGCACCGGGATTTCCAAGAGACGTCGATACCGATGTGGAAATGTACCGTGCTTTTCTGGAATGGGAGAGTCCTGCATTTTCCATGGACTTTATTATCGGCCAGATGCGCGCGGAACTGGCAAAGCCGGCAGAAAGAGAAATTGATCTGAAATATTACGGAGAACAGGAGATAAAGAAACCTTATCATGTGAACGACCTGCTTGCCAGAAAGATGACGTATGAATGGATCAAAGTGCCAGACTGCATGGAGCGCAAGGTGAGATTGCTTGAATTTTACCAGGAACTGGGCGGAGAAATAACAGAAGAACTGAGCGAAATAACCGGTTATATCGAGCATTGCAGACGAATCGATGAGCTGTTTGCGGACGATTGAAAACGATTAGAAGCAACGATTAGGAGCAGATGAAAAAATCCGCGTTTGAGCGATATTTTTCCGGGGGAGAAAGCAGTACTCTCCCGGAAAAATAATTTTAAGAGACGCAGCCAGAGCATGTAAAAAACATATGCAGGCTGCGAAAGGCCGTTTCAAACACGCCCAGGAGAAAGAATGAGGGAAAGAAAATGTCAGTATTTTTTGAAAACGAATTTAAAAATGAATCTGAAAATGAAATCAAAAACGAATCCGAAAACAGATGCATCATGCTGCCGGAAGAAGTCAAAGGGAAGGGTTACTTTGCCCTGACGGGAAGCAAACTGAAGGCGTATGTAGAGAAGTGGCTGGACGGGATTGATGAGGAACGGGATTTTGTGGAGGAAATCCTTAATTACTGTAAAAGATCCAGAAAGACAGTGTATAGAAGGGCAGCGTATAGAAAGGCAGTGTATGGTATAACAGGATTGCCTTCAACAGGAAAAACAACGGGACTATTACAAGCAATCCGAAAACTTGCAGCATACGAAAAGTGCGTATATATTTCATTTGATAGAAAAACAGATGGAGACTTGGATACGCTACAGCAATTGTTAGATCGTTTGAATGATGACCATAAATATGTGTTTATAGATGAAATAACCTGTATGAAAGATTTTACAAATCGAATTGGTATTTTGATGGATCAATATACATCCAGGGGTAAGAGAGTAGTTATGTCTGGTACAGATTCCTATGCTTTTTGGAAGGTTGACAGATACTGGCACATAGGGTGTCTCCGTTCTATTTCATTTATGTCATATGAAGAAGCCAGACGAACGACAGGAATGGATTTTTCATGAATTGTGCTGGACCGATGAGCCCAATTATCTAATTCTGTAGTGGACGCTGGAGCGTGTTTGAAAAATCATTTCCGCAGTCTGCATGCCCCGCTTTGCGGTACAGGAAGAAAGCATTTTCCCCGGAAGAAAAGAAGATCCTCTTCCGGGGAAAATGCTTTTTAAAGAAAAGTAAAATGAAATGGAAGAGAGAAGGGGACAGACATGACATTAGAAGAATCATATGAAATTTTAGAAAACTATTATCAGAATATTTACGGTATGTACGATGATAACTGGATTGATTACGATTTAGATGTAGCATTTACAAAATTGCAGCTGGAAAAAATCATTCAAAAAAGATATAAGCTGGATCACCAGGAGAAAATGATTCTGCAGTGGCTGCTGGAAGAAGACATGGAACCAAAGGTATGTGAGGCTATTCGGGTGATTCTGGAAATGGATGTTTGAGGAAAGGATGGAAAGGTGACGATGAAAAAGACAGATGTAAAAAAGACGGAAAGATCAAAAGAATTTCTGGCAGAGGAATGGCTGGAAATTGTACTGAAAGGCCAGGATAAAGGAGAAGGGCGGTTCTGCCGGCATGGTGTGTGCAGTTTTATGGGAAGACAGCCATTAACATTTCAGCCGGTAAAGAGAAGACCGGAATTGGAAAAGCGATTTATAGAGAGTCGAATCATGGAAAGTCGAACCATGAAAAATCGGTTCAGGGGGACACGGAACAGCTGGTTCGGACAGGAAGATCTGGACAGTGAAAGAAACGGATATGGGGAAAGACTGCGCGCTAAAACAGAACTGACGGAAGAAGCAAAAGTGATAGAAGAAACAGAAATGGAAGGACAGCTGGTGCAAAAGTATCAAACAGCACGCTGGGAGGAAGCTGTGAGACATGTTCTTTTGTATCTTCCGGAAGTGCTGGTTTATCTGGGCAGTTTTTGGTTGTTTTGGGGAAACGAAGTACTGACGGAAGTTGGCGGAGTTTTAGAATTTTATGGAAAAGAATACGCTGTGAGAAGGCAATGGGAGAGAGAAGAAAAGGAAGAGAAGAAAGAAAATCTGGAAGGAAAGCAGAGAAACAGTAAAAATAGGACAGCTCCAGATATGCAGGAAAAGGAACTGATGGACTGGAATACGGCGTTTGCAGTGTTGCGGGAGTTTTATGAAGAAAAATGGGACTATTTGAATGGATGTCCGAGAAATGAAAAAGCGTGGGATGAGGAAGGGGAACTGCAGTGTAAAATATATGTATCGAAAAAGCGGGGGTTGGATCGGGATCAGAAAATGGAAGTGATGAAATTGTATGGGACGGTGGAGGATGGGAAAGTGCGGGAGGCGGTGAGGGTGGTTTGCGGATAGAAGTGAAAAGGAAAACGGTTGAAGCCAGGTGCAGGCCTGATACTATAGAAAAAGAAGACAGAAAATTGAGACAATCTTTTTGTGCAAAATATGTATAAAAAGTGAAAAATAGTTAAAAAATATAAGCTTTTTACATAAAAAATATATGCTGAAATATGTACAGTAACAAAAACACATGGTATAATGAACATTAATGAGTGGAATGTGATTACACATTCAGTGAGTGCTGAAAAAAGAAAGAATAAATAAGGCACCAGGAAAAAATAAAGAATTGCGAAAGGAACGGAAAAATGAGTGAAGAAAATATGAATTCAAATGATGAAGGCAATACTCAAAAGAATGAGGGAGTGGTAGACAAAGTAATTAAAATATTTGAGAAGGGATGGAACAAACAGGTTATTTTGTATGGCCCTCCAGGAACAAGCAAAACGTATTCGGCAACTATTATTGCGGCAAAATTGTTGGCAGGAAGTGACTGGGATGATATGCAAAATCCTTATAATTTAGCCCAAGAATTATTGAAAAATAAATATAAAGACAATTACAAAATTGTTCAATTTCACCCGTCCTATAGTTACGAGGATTTTGTAAGAGGAATTACAGTTAAACCAGCTAAAAGAAATAATGGAATTACTTACGTGACCGAATCCAAGATTTTTGAAAAATTTTGTAAACAAGCACAAAGTAATAAAGAACAAAAGTATATATTAATCATCGATGAAATTAACAGAGCACCATTGGCTTCTGTGCTCGGAGAATTAATATATGGTCTTGAATATCGCGAATCGTCGATAGCTACCCCATATGCGATTAATGGGAAACAGGAGTTTTCTATACCAGATAATTTATATATTATTGGAACTATGAACACAGCGGATCGATCCATTGGATCTATAGATTATGCGGTACGGAGAAGATTTGCATTTGTGCAAGTGAAATCTGATGGAGAAAAAATTAAAGATAGCTGGAATCATATAGGGGAACTTGTGAAGAAACTTTACGATGCATTGATTGAAAATGGTATTTTTAGGGAAGAGTACTTAGAAGATAAAGATATGAATGTGGACGATATAAAAATTGGACATACATATTTTTTGGGAAGAAAAGATGCTAAAGGAGAAGAAAACGAGGAGACAGAACGTGGGTACTTAAAATATCGTTTTCAGTATCAAATTAAACCAATTTATGAAGAGTATATTAAGGACGGAATAATAAAGAGCGATGGACGAAGTGAAATGAATAAGATTATTAATGAAACATCTGATTTTAAGTTCTTGAAGTGTTAGAAATGGGAATGAATTTGTTTGCCAAAATTGAAAGAATTTGATATTACAGGATTCAAAATGGATTTTGTTCCAACGTTATAAAACTGGCATAGGAGAATGAGTATTGTACTGCATAGATATTGATAGACATAAAATTGAATTAAGTGTTACCAAGGAAAAAATATCAGCATTAGCATTGCGAAATGATAAGAATCTAAAACAAAAAATCATTGAAGAAATGTGTAGAATAAAAGACTGTAAAGATGAAGAACTGGCTAACTTAGGTCGTGCTAAGAAAGAGGATTCATTTGTTTCTTTATATAGAATTGCAAGGATTAGTATCAAATTAAAAGAAAGACTGAAAAAAAATGATGATGAAGAATTATTTAAGAGTCGCACGGATTTAAAGAAACAAAAGGGATCAACAATGTTTCAATACGGAAATAAAGAAAGTGGAAAAATATGTATAAGAAGCAGTAATATGCCTGAGAAGATAGATCCTAATGATGTCGGAAAAGAATATAATATACTAATATTTTGTAACTGGATAGGGTCATTCGAAAAGGAAAGAACAGAAAAGGAGAAAGAAGAAGGGAAAGAGGCGGAAGATAGAGATGAAACAGAACGTTGGTATTGTTATCAAGCAAATGAGATAAAAAAGAGAAACGATGAGAAAAAATTTTTAACTGATGCTAAAACTGGGAAGATAATAGTCAACCCCGGAAAAGTGGGCGATGTAGCGTGTACGTTAAGTGAGGTGTGTGAAAAATTAGTACGCTTGTTGGGAGAAAGCCAAGAAAATTTACCAGAAGAAAAATTTCTTGATAGTAAACAAATCATTTACTACGGCCCGCCTGGAACCGGAAAAACGCGCAAAGCAAAAATCGAAGCGGTAAAAATAGTTACAGGAAATAATTGTTCTGATATAGACGCTTTGAATCTATTCGAAGGGAGAATTAATAACAAAGGCACCAATGAGGAGAAAGAGAATGACAAAAAAAATATAGAAATTTGCGAGGAACAGATTCAAATTGTCCAATTTCATCCCAGTTATAGCTACAACGAATTTATGGAGACCATTGACGCCCGGGGTATCAATAAGGATGGTGTTTTCAAAAAAATTGCAAACGACGCAAGAAATCATCCAGATAAAAAATATGTCCTTATCATTGATGAAATAAACCGGGCTAATGTTTCCGAAGTCTTAGGTGAACTGCTTTATGGAATTGAATATAGAGGGCAGGAAATTACAACTGGAATTTCAAATGATGATTTTTCTGTGCCGGAAAATTTGTATATTATAGGAACGATGAATACCGCAGACAGATCACTTCAGGCGCTGGACTATGCGGTAAGGAGAAGATTTACATTTAAAAAGGTGAAAGCGGAACTGCCAGACCCGAAGCCGCCAGAACAAAAAGAAGACGTAAAAGATAAGGGTTGTTATGAAATAGAAAATGGTCATTTTTTTTGTCAAAATGTATTTAAGAAGGTCCAGGAGGATGTGATGAAGTCTGTGGCGCGTGGAATAGATCCGGAAGACATCATGCCTGGAATTAGTTATTTTTTTGTAAATGGAAAAAATAAAAAAACAGAATCGGATCCGGATTCATATGACGAAGATCACCTGAAATATAAAATGGAATATGAATTAATTCCACTGTTGAGAGAATATGCAAAGAATGGTATGTTTACAAAACGAAAAAAATTGGAGTTGGAGGAGGAGTCTCAATCTCTGATTGAATTATTACACAGCGGGAATTATTTAAAAATACTTCTTACACATAGAAGAAAATTGAGCGAAAGCGAGAAGAAGTAATATGGAGACAGTTTTTGAAGGAAAAGATTGGAGTGAAATTAAATATACAAAAAGTCAAAATGATTTGAAAGGGGAGGATACACAGACCGACAATAATGAGTATTACAGGAAATTTTTTGGAAATAAATCACCTTTTGAAGGGAATGATTTACCACCTTTCAACCTCGGAATATATGTGGATGAAGATGAGAACATATTGAGAGCTTCGCAATATGTTGGTATTGTTCCTGCTATGGAAATCAATCAGGGAACGAATTCAAGTGAGAATGAAATTCAGCTTATTAAAGTCTCCTCGAGATTTTCAACAAGTACACCAGTAGAAATGCTGAAAAAAGTGTTATCTGGTAATGATTATTATGAAAATCCAGATATGTTGAAAACAAAAATTTATTCTGTAGATGAGTGGAAATCTTTAAAAAGAGAGAAAAATGAAGTACTCTTCGGAACTGTTCGGGGAGTTGGTAACATAGAATTATTTAGCAGGAAGAGCGGCCAAGAAGATTCTGCGGGGGATTCTGCAAATGACGTTGCTTATGGACTTGCAGATGTATTTGGCGTTTTTGAAATTCTGGATTTTGTAAACAAGGCTAAAAAAGTATGTGAAAAAAATTTGAAGAAACAGTCACAAAAAGTAGAGGAGAACTTAAACTGTAAAGTCAAAGGAAGAATTTTAGTACAAAAACAAATAAAGTACAATCTTTCGAAAGGGCAGAATCAAAAAGTATATTGCTCTTATAATAAGATGACAGACAATATACGGGAAAATCAAATCATCAAATATGCGTTGTATTTGTGCAGAAATCATGAAATAGGTGAAGCGTTGGGAGAGGATATCCGTTTCTGCATGAACACATTAACTAATGTTCCGTTAAAAAAATGCAATATATCGGATTTTATCGGTTTGAAAAATAATGGTGTGTTTCGACAATATAAAGAGGCATTAGCAGCAGCAAAAAAAATTATAAAGAGATATAGTGTATCAGAGCTGGAAGATCAGCTGGAGAAGGTTGCTGGAGCTTCAGAAAAAACAGTCGATGATACTTCAATTGCCGGTACTTCAGAAAATAAAGTCCATTTGACAAGCGGCGAAGTTGTGCCGTATTTTATTGATATGAACCTGTTGTTTGAGTATTATTGTCGAGCAATATTCAAAGAGGCTATAGAATATTTTAATGATAGTAAAAAGAGTAAAGAAACAGAAATTAAATTTAATCTGGAAAGAAAACAAAAAAAAGAGTTGCTTCAAAATCACTTAGACATATATATGAAGAGGTACGAACCGGATATTGTTGTAACGTATGGAGATGGGAATACAATTGCAGCTGTATTTGATGCAAAATATTCAAAGCTTGATAAACAGTGTGATAAAGTAAAACGCCAGAGAACTCATCAGATTATGTTCTATATGAAAATATTAGGATGCGATTATGGGGGATTAATTAGTCCAGATAAAAAAGAAGGTGAACCGGCCGGTGTCATTAAAAGGAAATTGAATATGAGTAAGAACAATTTAGAAAATATTCCAGAATTATTCCATATTCCTTTGGGTGCAAATCAGAATCTTAGTGCTTTTAAAGAGTATTTGAACTTTGTACAGACGAATCTTAATGAAATTGCAGAGAAGATACAAAAGCAGAAGAACAAGCAAAGCGCGTGTGGAGAATTTCTGGAATGGCTTAATGAGAACTATGATGAAAGCAAAGTGAAAAAAGGAAAAAAATTTACAAACGAATATATGGATGTTTTTCATGAAAAATTTTATTGCTTGTTTTCAGATTTTTTACCCCAAAAGGGAGATAATACGGAAGGAAAGAAGAGTACTGAAGTAACGGAAAAAAATGTTTAAAAAAGATTTTTAAGTGGCCGGGTTCCGGGGGCAAAGCCCCCGGCCCGGTCACACCTCTCCCCGCACAATCCGTTCATGCACACTGGCCACGAAATCATCGATCTGTTTCGCATCCGGAACCTCCGGCAGATCGGTGTTTTCTTTTGCGTAATCCAGCCGTTTCTGAAGTTCATCCAGAAATTCGGAAAATTCTTCGGTCGGCTGCTGGTTTTCATCGAGAAATTTTCCGTTGCGGATTTCCATCAGAAATGGAAGATCCTGTTTGCGGTACGTGTGGATTTCTCCTTTTTCGAGAATATCAAATGCCATCAGGTAAAGTCTGACGAGGTGCATCATGTGTTTGGAAAGCTTGGCGTGCTCAATGGCGTGTTTGTTGCGTTTTCCGAGTTTGTCATGGTCTCTGACGATGCTGTTCATCTCATTCCACATGGAGCGGTAGTCGCGAAGCGGGTAATGCTTCAGGGAAAGATCCATGTAGATTTCGGCTTCCATATCATCCCGTGGTGACGAATCGAGGTAAAGATGGATATTGTCTTCGGTATAGGAAAAATATTGCTCTTTAAAATCATAAGAAGCATTCTGGATGCTGTTCAGAATATGCTGTTCCCGCTGTGCCTGTCCGGTGAGGCGTGCGGACTTGTTGTCCAGTCTGCGCAGCTGGCTGTTGGCGTATCCGCCGAAGGACTGGATCGCTTTTTGGGACAGAAACAGGGATTTGTGATCCAGTAGTTCCTGTCCGATGGGGGAAATATAAAAATATTGTTCCGGTTCCAGACCAAGGATTTCGATGGTGTTTGGTTTGCAGTTACTAAGCAGTTGGATCAGCTTTCGGAAGGAATAAATGGTCGTATCGGTTTCTACATGGCAGACCTGCTCAAAATCAGCTCCGGTCAGGATTTCGCGTTTGCTGTTTACGGCACAGCCGCGCACATCCAGATCAGAGTTTTCTGTGTTTGTGCCGTATGCATAAGAGCCGCCCAAGCCGAGCAGAATGATATTCTTTCCCATATGCGGATTGGTTCGCAGAAAATCGTATGCGGGGGTCTGCAGCTGTTGTTTCATTTCCTGTATTTTCATAGGGTATTCCTTTTTGACGTGATGGAAAAAGAGACCGGAAAATATTTGCCGCAGGATCAGGTCAAAGAGATGGTAACGGAGCTGGGACTGACCTATGTGCCGGTCTTTTACGATGGACCGTTTGTGTCCTGGAAAGCGATTTCGACCACAAACCGGGTGAGAGAGAGGATGAAAAACCAGAAATAAATATATGTAAGAAAGAATATAAAGATAACTTATCCTGGCGTGCATAAATCTAAAACGATAAAAAAGTGCTAAGAAAACCCCCTTTCAGTAGCAGAAATGAAAATAAAAAAATTTTATCCTGACCTAGAAAATTTTTAGGCTGCATATTCCGCAAGAACTGCGCATCCGTTCCAGAGGAACGGAGCGCCATTCCGCTTCAAACTGAGCAAAGCTCAGCAGGTTGATTAATTACTATTGGTTATTCTGCGATCCCTGCCAGGAAATTCAAGGCGATATGCCTTGGATGTCATTCGACTTAAGCAGGCATCTGCGTAGGTGGAATCCCCAAAAAGCTGATACCATCCGGATACTGGAATCTGTGAGATAATAATAGTTGCCTTGCGGCAGTCTCTGGACTCGATGATTTCAAATAAATCGCGGCATTTCTCGATGTCCAGATCCATTAAGCCGAAATCATCTATCACCATGAGATCATAAGCTGCCATTTCATTCGAATACTCAAAGTAAGTACCTTCCTGCCTGGCATGATCTGATTCCTTTAAGAGTGTGTTCGCACGTATGTATTTAACAGTACGGTTCTGATGCATTGCTGTGATACATAAGGCGCAGGCGATGTGCGTTTTTCCAGCACCGGCCCCTCCGGTCATCAGCAGGTTATTCGGCTCATCGATCCAATCACACTTGGCCAGAAGTTCTATGACGTGTGTATTCAGCTGACGTTCTGGATCATAGATTGAGCTGTCAAGATCAGCTGCAGGATATTTCAGGGTCGCTTTCTTCATGAGACGTTTAAACTTTTTACTCTCACGCTGATCCCATTCATGATTTACAATATCAGCAAAGCGGACTTCAAATGGTTCGAGACCTGTGTTTGGTTCCAAAAGCTGCTTTTCAAAGGCTTCAGCCATACCGGACATACGGAGTTTATACAGCCGATCCATGAGTATGTTCTGTTCCTTTGTGAGTTTATCGTTATAAAGATAGTCTTTTAATCTGTATGCCATAGTACGTCACCCTTACTTATAGTAGTCCTTTCCTCTGATATTTTCATGATTGGGCAGTGTTCCTGGTGAATGCTCGGGGAGTTCCTTCACATCCATCTTTTTCAGCATCTGCTTGAAGGTAAAATATTTACAGGAATTGATCTCTATACATTTACGGGCAACTTCTTCAGCAGCACCTTTCGGGATTGTTTTTACTTTATGCAGGATACCTGCACAGGCATTATAGGACTGCTCTTCATGTTTTGATGATTTAAGGAGTCTGTCAATCAGTTCTGACATCGCAGGACCAATGGCAGAAGCCCAGCGGCGGTAATAATTACCATCCTTTGAATTGACTTCTTTGTAATAAAGGTGTTCTGGCGGCATATGTTCATCTACCGTGATATACAGCGGAAACTCTCTATAAGACCGCTTATGTGTACAGATCAGCCGATTATACTGATCACAGATCCTGATCTCTGAAGCGGTTGCCTTCAGGATTGCAGGCTTGCCACAGTAAGAGTACAATACGGAGTAGTAGTGGCCGTCATACTCGATGTGGTAGTTGTTGGGAACTTTTAGGACCGCTTTATAGTCGCAAGCCGTGTAACATCCGCCTGGCAGTGGTTTCATACATGGTTTGTCATACTTTTCGAAAGCATCCTGTCTTGAGAAGTCCTTGCCTTGAAAAGATCGTTTATTGAGGACTGCTACTATTTTTTTGATTTCAGCATTCAGGTCTTCAAATGATACATATATCTTTTCTTTCAGTTTCTCAACCAGGTGTATTTCAAGATAACGTACATGATTTTCAACTGTAGGCTTGCCTTTCGGCTTTCTAGCGGGTGGTGGAAGAACTATAGTTTCATAGAAATCTTCCAGATCTGCAAAGGTAGACTGCAGGATAAGTTCATCCTTTGTGTGCTTGGTTACAGCAGTTCGCAGGTTATCGGGCACAAAGTATTTCGTAACAGCACCATAAAATGAAACAGCATGGGCACAGCCTTCTATAAAACATGGGAGCTTCTCATTTGGAAAAGCTTCTGCATAGATCAGACTGCTGACTCCAAGAGTGGTCGCAAAGATATGGACTTTTTTGATCTCGCCCGTTTCGGTATCTGTTAACAGTTCCGGCTGATCACCGACCCAGTCGATATACATCTTTTCACCCGGGATTCGGTTTACGGCCATTGATACCTTCTGGCCACCATAGTTTTCTGCTATGAATCGGTTGAAGTATTCGTAAAACTGTGACTTCTCATAACCATCAGGATTCTTTTCTTTATAATCCAGCCAACAGAACGAAATGTTCATGCGGCTCCCTGGTGCATGGATTCTGTCATAGTAATACTGGAAATCTGGAAGTGGGACATCTTTCCTCTGTAGATTTTTCTGCGGATAGAAAAGGTTCTCAACTTCCTTAGGTGCCATCATTCGGAGTTCCTCGATTGGGATTCCGTTGGCATGGTATCGGCTCATGATCAGATTTAATGTACCTGAGCCAATCTTGTAACGGTCCATAACGGACCTGGTCTGGCATCCATTCAAACGCATCTGGATGGAGCCGATAATCGTGTTGTAGTCTTGCATAGTTATGCCTCCTTTCGCAATCATTTGATGACTACGAAAGAACTATAACACGTTGAAAACTTATTGATCAGCTGAAGCGGAAACGCGTTCAGTTACATCCGGAAAGACTGATCAGCTCTTAGCGGAATGCGTGGTCAGATGAGCCGGAATTTGCATTTAGGCGGAACTGTAGAATATTTTATATCAGCAGGGCGCTGAAATAAAATAGCAGGAGGATGTTCAGGATGAATGAACATATTTGTGTGGCAGTAAACACCAAAGCAACAGGAGAGAAAATCCGGAAACTGAGAGAAAAATGTGGTTTCAGCAAAACGGAAGTTCAGGAAAGCCTTGGACTGGTAGGCGTGCAGAGCATTTATGATTGGGAGAACGGTGTGAAACTGCCCAATATCGAAAATGCACTGGGTCTGGCACGGCTCCTTGGGGTAGATCTCGACCAGCTTCTGGTTGCCCAGCCGCTCGTTAAGGAAAATGCTACGAAAACGGAGCAGGAGCTTTCAGACCGGTGCCGGATTTCAGAAGCAGTAGAAAAACTGGAACCAATGTTCGCGGACATGCTGCTGGAAGATGGCAGTGCCAGCGATCCGGCGGCCGACACGGAAATCCAGCTGGAAGACGGAACCTGGGAAAAGTATCATTACCCGGTACCGGAGGTGCTGGCTTACTATTCCGTCAGCCAGTTCCGGCTGGAGATTTGTAACAGGACGGACAGCTACGCAAGATTTTATCCAAAAGAAAGAAGGTTTGTCGTTTCGGAAAAGGGTCTTGAGGATGAAGCATTGCTGCTGCACGAGATGATTCACATGAATGAATATGCGCTGAGCCAGCTGCCATCACAGTACCGGGGGAGAGTTGCCGCCTGCCTTTGTGAATCATTGCAGAAGAACATCTATGACGTCGACCAGATGGTGAAGGAAAACCTGTCCTTTTTCCAGGACAGCTCTGTAGACAGGGAAGAACACGATACTTTGTTCTACCTGAAGAGCCTTGATCTGGATATGCGTATGCATTACAAACTCGGCACCATCTATGCGTGCGGCCTGGAGCACAGGGCATGTGCCTGAACCGCAGAGTGTGTGACCTGGAGCACAGGGCGTGTGCCTGAACCGCAAAGTGTGTGACAGAATCACAGGCAGACGGATCCATACTGCTTATGTGCTCCGGTTAAATCGAGGGTATTGTAGAAACAAAAGAAAAAATTTGAAAAATTTCAAAAAATAGCGTTGACAAACAGAACAAAGCGTGCTAGTATACATATTGTCAGCAGGACATAAGAACTGCTGGAAAACAGATATGGGGTCTTAGCTCAGCTGGGAGAGCATCTGCCTTACAAGCAGAGGGTCACAGGTTCGAGCCCTGTAGGCCCCATCCGTGCCGACGTGGCTCAATTGGCAGAGCAGCTGATTTGTAATCAGCAGGTTACCGGTTCAAGTCCGGTCGTCGGCTTTATGGGCGGATTCCCGAGTGGCCAAAGGGGGCAGACTGTAAATCTGTTAGCTACGCTTTCGAAGGTTCGAATCCTTCTCCGCCCATTCCAAAAGATAAAGTTCTTTTGGTGGGTAATGATTTGATATTTTACGAATGAGACTAGGATATCAAAGTTGATTGTCGCGGGGTAGAGCAGTCAGGCAGCTCGTCGGGCTCATAACCCGAAGGTCGTAGGTTCAAATCCTGCTCCCGCAATTTAAGCCCAGATAGCTCAGTTGGTAGAGCAGAGGACTGAAAATCCTTGTGTCGCTGGTTCGATTCCGGCTTTGGGCATTATGGGGCATTAGCTCAGGTGGTAGAGCACTTGACTTTTAATCAAGTTGTCCGGGGTTCGAGTCCCCGATGCCTCACTAGAGATCAGAGTAGTCTGGTCTCTTTTTTTGTTTCTGGTTTAATTGAATCCGGAAATGTATTTTCAAGGCTAATCTTAATTAAGTTCTTGGTGCCTATGGAATGACTATGGATATCATATGTGCTGCCTTTTGTTTCTTAAGGATAATAAAAAACAAATTCTTTATATATTTGTGATTTAGTAGTTGTCAGAAAAGTTGTCAAAGAAGAGCAAGAAAGGAAACTAAGGTAGGTAGCATTGGTTTGTGCCAAGTGTTCGTTGGCACAAACACAATGAGGGCTATACTTGATATTTTTAAAATAATTTGTTATACTTGATTCCAACGGGTGAGCACCTACCAACAGTCAGGCTAATTTTAGTTTGACTGTATTTTTTTTAAGGAGGTGATAAAAATGTCAATGATATGGCCAATAGCACTGGTGATATTCTCAAACATTATTTATCAGATTTGTGCAAAAGGAGTTCCAAGGAATATGGATGTTATGGCATCTATGACAATAACGTATCTTGTAGGAGCAGTTTGTTCTGCTATTATGTATTTTGTGATGAATAAGAATGGCAATTTATTACAAGAGTATATGAAAACAAACTGGGCACCAATTTTTCTTGGTATATCTGTTGTTGGATTGGAAGTCGGTTTTATTTATGCGTATAAAAATGGGTGGGCAGTAAGTACAGCATCAATTGTGCAGAGTGCATTTTTGGCAATTGCATTAATTATTGTTGGGGCAGTTCTGTATCATGAAACGATAACGGCGAACAAAATAATTGGTATAGTTATATGCCTTATTGGACTGTATTTTATAAAAAAATAAAGGGAGAAGAAGGAATAAATTGAAAACTTTAGTTGTGCCGGCAAAAAAGAACTGATATAATCAAGATGTGAAAAAAGAAATACAAATCGGAATTTGCACATTATGGAGGAAATTGGAATGAACATTAATGAATATCAGGAATTGGCAATGACTACTTTAAATCCTGAACT
>ENA-ORNP01000440-ORNP01000440.1-human-gut-metagenome-genome-assembly--contig:-NODE-440-length-49726-cov-4.423929_pt1 | contig 49726 bp, 41 predicted proteins | sample MGYA00242119_ERZ509030 | MGnify/ENA primary metagenome ERZ509030 (study PRJEB26280, sample SAMEA2338708) | human gut metagenome | biome: human gut; feature: human-associated habitat; material: faeces... | reverse complement strand
ACAAAGGGAACTTTGGCATTAAATGAGAAACAGCAACTGTCCGAAAAGACATCAAAAGCAACAGCAAGAGCCAAGGTGTTGAAGACATATAATAATCCATCAACTACCATCTATAAAATGATAGAATTGCTGGAAAGTTCGTAATTTGAAGATTATGAAGAATAGAGAAATAACATCAGCTATTACCAGAGAATTTACGAGAGATACAGACTAAACAATAATGAGAGTTTGTGTTTTACATTGGAAAATAAAGGCTTGTAAATCTCAAAAAAACAATCAAAAATGTATATTTGCAAAAACGTTTATTTATTTTATCCGTTTCAATTTTTAGACGAACGTTTTTCACAGGATGTTGACCAATAGCCAAGGATTTAAAAGATTTTTCGAGCTCTATTTCGAATCCGTATACCGTTTTGTCCGGAAATATACGGAAGAAGATGCTATTGCCCGGGACATTACACAGGATACATTTATCCGGCTTTATGAGCGCAGAAGGGATTTCGACGTGCCTGAAAAAGCAAAATCTTTTATCTATATCACAGCCCGGAATCTCTGTCTGGATCATCTTAAACACCAGAAAAATAAAACAACAATACCAACAGACACAATCGGTATCAGAGGCCAAAGACCCGGATTTTTTACATGAAATCACCTATCAGGAAACTTTGCGGATTCTCCATCAAGCTATCGATACTCTTCCCCCTCAAACCCGAAAAATCATTTTATTGGGTCTGAACGGAAAAAACAACAACGAAATCGCCGAAGCCCTGAACATTTCGGTCAACACGGTAAAATCCCTGAAAAAAAGTGCCTACACCAGTTTGAGGGGGCAATTGAAAGATCCCATGCTCTTCCTGCTTTTCTTATTAATCGATAGTTAATCAGCAATCACAACGTATATATAATAATTGATACTGATTTTTAGAATCAACACCTAAAGCATATATCTGATTTTCTCCATCTCCGCAAAGACCATATATCTCATAATCTTTGGGAAAGTCATAGCGATATCGGGGACGTCCTTCCCAGGTCCAAAATAATAAATAGCGTTGCCCGTTATTTTGATAGAGAGTAATGATGTATTTTTCTGAATCTATTGACAATCCCGGGAAAAAATAAAAAACCAACTGCCTCTCCAGATTGAGTTGGTCTTGAAAGGTAAGCAAAGTGTGAGGAATCGAAATTCTTTTTACGGGTTTTATCGTAAAGCGATCTACATCTATCAAATCGAACAATTGATAATATTTTCTGAAAACTGCAAATCTGTTTCTGTTCTTTTGCTTGATAATAAACGCGTCATTCCAATAGTCGGGAGAGAGTAAAGTCATTTCCTTTTCTGTAGGAGGATAACAGGAAGTTGAAGGATAAAAAGCCTGATGAGACTGTTCATATACACCATATCGTGTTTTTTTTGTCGTAGTCTGACCGAAAAAATAAGTTGCTGTTTCATCTGTCGGATAAACACTAACAAAATAATAGTCGTCTAACCAGTTAAAAGAATCCTTGTTTCTGATACGAAAAGAATAAGTCGCGACCTCTTTGATCGTATCGCGAATTAGTATATCCATCCTGCATTTCCTGGCCAATTGAATACTTGTTACCATACTATCATTCAGTTTGTATAATAAATGGGCACCATCGACATTCTTATATTGGGAAAGTATCTTTCCGGGAATATGATAGGTATGAAGAACTGTCCCACGCATTGCATGACACCTGTCCCATACAACATAATCTTTAAGCATAACCATTGAAACCGTATTACTCAAGATATCGATATCTGTCGTATATACAGGCAATAATTCCAAAGTACCTTTATCGCTGAACTGACTTAAAAACGGATTAGAAAAAGAACAACCAGTCAATACTAACACCGGAATCATAATGTATCTAAATATCATTTTCCGCTCGATCGATTTCATTTTTATACAGGGTAGCTATTTTATTTGAAATAATAGGGTTACCTATTACTACAATTTTTCCGTTAGGATCGATTAAAAATGTGTTCAACAATTTATTATCTGGCAATTTATTCATTTTTATATAATGATTTTCAGGATCATATATAATGGGCTGTGTAAAATGAATGGATCTTTCATTCATGATTTCAAAAGATGAATATATCTCAGCATAAATAAAACACAGAAACCTTACCTTATCTGGTGGGAATTGTGATAAAAGTTGTTTCCATTTTATAAGATCTTCAACGCAAGCATAACAATCCCCATAAATATAAGTTGTGATTCTATAAATTGAATCACTCGTATATTTAGCAGGATTTTGAAGATAAATCGAATCACTACATTGCTTAATTAAAATATGCTGAGGTAATTTAAGTTGTCTATTTAAATATCGATTAACAAATTGAGTATATTCTTTTGTCGAAGTTTGGCATGAAATACAGGATATAAACAACAAAATACAAATGTTTAGCTTCATTACTTTAAAGTTTAAAATGAATCAAATTGTAATTTTCTCCAATTAAAGCGATACCATAAAAATTTAATGAATCATCTCCAGTAAAATTTAATAAATGACAGGGAAGTTTATAACTATTCAAAGGGTTTCCATCCCAATCAAAGGTCAGAATAAACTCCGAATGATCTTGTTTGTATAAAGCACACACATACTTCGATAAACCGACAAGTTTAGAGGTGAAGACACGATTGGGTGTGCCTTTTTCACTCGGTCTATATACCCCGGACACCATTTTCCATTTAAAATGTGTAAAAATATTTCTTTTCACTAATATCAGTGAGTCATTTTTTATTTCTAAAATATCGATTATGTGGTGTTTATCTTTAAAAGCCATATACTTCTTCATTCCAGGGTGACGAACAATATGACTGTAATATATTCTAGATTTTCCGTTCAAGGTCAGATTGTCATTCACCCCTTTAGGATAAGATATAAAGGGCCTTAACATTTTACTGTTACGATTATATAAAGCATAGTTTTTTTCTAAATTACCAGTTCCTGTAACAAAATAAATCGAGTCGTTTCCATAGTGGACATCTAGCATAAAATGATTGGTCGGATAGGAAGGTAAAAAAATGATGGTATCATTACTTAATTGCAAAAACATCAATTTGGCAAGAGTCCTGTCAAATATGAAAAGAATACTATCATTAATTTTTTCTAAACCGTATCCTTCAGTAAATTCATTATTTCCTCTTCCCCTTTTACCAAAATTATTTTTTTTATAATGAATTAAATCTATGGATGAAAAAATAGTATCTCCCGTAAATTGTGAATAAATAATTTTATCTTTCATTTTGACCATGCTAGGTATAAAATCCACAACCAAATCGGTAGAATCCAGCACGGTAATTTCAATATCATGAGAAGGTATGAAATTTTTTAAAAAGTTGTTTTTTGTATTCTGAGATCTATTGCATGAGAAAAGCAGGAATAAATGACAGAGTAAGATAAAATATGGACTCTTCATCATACTAGGTATTTTAATCAAAATATCAAATAAAGTTCTGAACACATAGTAATAAATACTCTATATCCAGAACATACTATATTTCTCTATAAACTAATAACAATTTAATCCTACATCTATTGCATGTTTTTCAACCCAACCTCTTCCTTGATAACCAGGGCAAAAATGGCTTTGTCCATCATTAATATATCCTGTTTTATTTCCAGGATTATTGGGATCGGCAGGTACGCTATAATCATAATATAGACAGCCATGTTCTTCTTCCGGACATTTAACACAAATGCATGAATATTCACCTGCAGCAGAAGCAGAACTTGCTTCCAATAAAGTCTTCAAATTGACTTTATTTTCATGATCAGCTGTTAAACGAGATTCAACCATATTTATTATGGTTAGGATAAATAAAATTCCTAATAAATATTTTTTCATAATATTGTAATTTATAATTCTCTCAATATTCTCACTCATTTATACAATATAATCTTCACCTAGTGATAATTATAACAATATATTTACTTACATGATAGCCTCTCTTTCTTTTTACGTTATTTTCTCCTGAATTCCCATCAGTTTGTTTTCAATTTTTACACCATCAGGTGATATTCAGCAATAAAGATCAGTTTAATTATTGGGAAAATGAAACATTTGACACAAAGTTTTGTCCTATATTTGTCCCATGAATTGTTAAATCTGGCCAGAAAAACTCAATATCATGCAAAGAAAATTCGAATAAAGAATGCAGTTAGCGGGTCCTTTATTTTTTTTCAATCCGGTCAAAACGGTAAGAGAAGGAAAGCATATAATAATCCTGCGTACTGGTCGAACTATCCATCCGGGTGTACAAATCGGTTACGGAATAGTGCACCTGGCTCCGGTCACGGAAGATATCGTTGGCCCGGAATACCAATTCGGCCTGTTTCTTTTTACCGAATTTCTTACCCAATTCAAGGTTCAGACGATTATTCGACTGGATGGTCACTGTCCCTGTTTTGTTCCAATAATAAGTATAAAAATAGTCTCCTCCCACAAAAAAACCTTTCCAGAAAAGCCACCTGCAATTGGCCATTACCGTCTCTTCGAGATTCTGAGCTTTACCGGTGGATGAATTCCGGGAATGGGAATAGCTTGTAGCATGCCGGCAATAAAAGTCGAAATTCTCCGATAAGTCGGTATTGACGCCGATACTGATTTGTCCCCGATGCATCTGAGTGACATTCTGCTGATCATCGTAAATCGAGGGTTGATGCGAATAACTGTAATCTCCCCCGAAATCCAAATGGATTTTTTTCACCGGCATCGAATAATTGGTATGTACATTCATACTCCACATCCCATTCAAATTCACCGGCATGGTCAACGAACCTCCCTTCGACACCAAATATCCATCGATCAAGGTGTCTTTACCGATAAATTTTACATTGGAAGAGATCTGATTGATCGTCTGCTGTACATCGAAATTAGCCCAGAAAAACCGGGAATTCATCGGTTCCGAACTGGTATACCTCATCGAAAGATGATGCGAATAAGACTTTTTCAATCCAGGATTTCCCTTAGATACTTGTAAGGGATTGCTGACATTCAATACATCCTGCAATTGCACGGCCGACGGAGAAGAAGTATTTCCATTGTAGTTGACACTGACATTCCGTTTTTCACTCATCCGGCAGGATAGCTCTGCCCGGGGTGAAATATCGAGATAGTTGGATCCGACCAAAGAATCGGGTTTCCCGATAAACCTGTTCCGGTTTTCCATCTGCATCAGACGCAACGAACCACCCCCGTTCAGCGTAACTTTCTCTTTATGATAATTATAATTTACCCCGAAATTCTGACTGACTTGTTTATTGATCGATTTATTCGTTAAGGCCGTATCTATCCCGATCAGCTCTTCGAATACGGCATCCCGGTAAGCCAGGCTATGCCGGTCCGACTGATCTTTACTCGTCAGGAAATGATAATTGAAGCTAATACGCGCAAACTTCGTCAAAGGCTCGGAATAAGACAATCCGGTACCCATTGAATAGTTTATCCGTTCATTATCGTTTTTCTGAAAACGCAAACTATCTCCCCGCTCGGTTATTTTCTCGTGTATATGCTGATAATCACCGGAATTCGATTCATTATACCCTCCACTGAATTGAAACGTCAAGGTACGTCCTGTCTTTTTAAAAGCATGCATCCACGAGAAATTACCTCCTGCCCGTTTACTATCGTTTTTATTGATGGCTTTCGTTTCTGTTCGATTTAAGGTATCCCCGTTTTCCATACTGCTATTCCAGGACAAACTCTCCTGATTTCCCCGGGAAATAGTAAAATCGGGATTGAACCGGATCCGGTTCTTGTCATTGATCTTGTAATCCAGACTAAAATTAACTCCATGACTTTGATTATCCGAGTTCGAATGACTCTCATTATCGTACACGCGGCTTTCATAATTCCCGGTAGGCAAATATTCCTGACGGGAAAGGGAAGCAGAATTATTTACGTTCGCGTTCCAACGGTAATTTCCGCTCACCTGCAGTTTCTTATTGATCTGTGACGAATAATTACCCCAAAGTCCATGGTTCTTATTTTTGTTCCCTTCATCCCGGTAACGGGCATCCGGCAAGTCGTTCAAGGCCATCCGGCCGGCATTTCCGCTAAAAGTAATCTTTCGTTTCCGGTCGAATAAATTCAACGATACAGAAGCAGAATAGGATTTATCTTTCACCTTTTCCAGCCCATAAGCCAGTTCGCCGCGTCCGAACACCTTCATCTGGTTGGGATTCCGGGTTTCGATATTCAATGTACGTGATTTACTCCCATCGTCATAACCCGAGAATTTAGCCTCCTCACTTTTATCATCGTACATTTTTATACGGGCAACGAGTTTAGCCGGAAGATTCTTCAAAGCCGCAGCAGGATCATTGATCGCATATTCCATCCCATCGATGGTGATTTTTTTCACTTCCTGCCCCTGGGCCATAATTTTCCCGTCTACAATCTCGAAACCCGGCAATTTCTTCAACAGTTTTTCCAGATCGGCATCTTCAGCCAAGTGGACAGCCGCCGCATTGAACTGTAAGGTATCTCCTTTCTGCACAGTGAGCGGAGGCCGTGCCGATACCACCACTTCGTCGAGAATAAGTGCTTTCAGGGAAATGTCCCCGACAGCAGTATGTCCTTCCAACACAACTTTTTGTTCCAACGGCCGGAAACCGACAAAAGAGACTTTCAGCCACTGTTCGCCAGCCGGTAATTTCCCGACATCGAATTTTCCCAGCGAATCTGTAACAGCTACCAAAATTCGCTTTATCCCTAAAAAAATATGAGCGCCAGGGAGAGGCTTCCCATCCTCTCCGCTGACCACTCTGCCCGATAAACGGCAAGAGACCGAATCCGACAATACCTGAGCCTTTAAACTGCCTCCCAAGCACAGCAGACAAAGCAACCATACTATCTTCATCGTCCTCTGCCTTTTATCGTTTTTCTGAAACAGAGGGAGGGACCGCCCGTTCGGCCACACCTCGTTTATAATTCGGACGGCTGCTCATCACAAAGTGTAAATCCGCTCCATCCTTAATATCATTATAGGTTATATACGACTTATCGTACTTCTTCCCATTCAGATATACTTCTTTCACAAACACATTTCTGGCCGACCAATTCCCGGTAGTCATCCGAAGATGCTTACCGTTGCTCATCTTCATATCGACCGCAGCAAGCCCGGGAGACCCCAGGTTATACACATTACTGGACGGAGCCGTCGGATAGAATCCCATGGTATTGAATATATACCAGGCCGACATCTGTCCGCAATCGTCATTTCCACTGAGTGCATCCGGCTTATTCCCATAAAAGGTATCCATGATATAACGCACCTTCTCCTGGCATTTCCAGGGTTGTTTCAGGTAATTATAGAAATACAGGATCTGATGGCAAGGCTCATTACCATGCCAGTAAGCCCCTACCCGTCCCTGAATATCGTGTGCTCCGGGGATATTATCGGCCATCTGGGTAACGAACATCGAATCGAGGCGTTCCCGGAGCAAATCTTCTCCGGCTTCATTGATATACCCCTGCACATCATGAGGAACATACCAGGTGTACTGTAAGGTGAAACCTTCGGTAATATCCCCCCAGCCATTGACAGATCCCGGACCTTGATAAGCGATCGGAGCGAAAGGAGTGCGCCAGTTGCCTTTACTATCCCGGCCACGCATATATTTCGTCCCGGGATCGATCAGGTTTTTATAAGATAAAGCCCGCTTCATGAAAAATTCATAATCTTCGGTTTTTCCAAGCTTTTGAGCCACCTGAGCAATACAATAATCGTCATAGGCATATTCGAGGCTCTTGGATACCGATTCTTTCTCCTTATCGAAAGGGACCCAACCTAACTCGGTATATTCCGGCAGACAATCATAGTTGGGATTAGTCGCCGTAGTCTTCATCGCCTCGTAAGCCCGTTCATAATCGAATCCCTTCACATCTTTCATGATGGCATCGGCAATCACCGATACAGCATGATATCCGATCATACACCAGGTTTCGTTGCCATAAAACGACCAGACCGGCAACATATGTTCGACACTCTTGTCATAATGGGCCAGCATCGAGTTGACGATATCGGCATTGATATCCCGTTGCACCAGATTGAATAAGGGATGTAATGCCCGGTAAGTATCCCACAAAGAAAAGACGGTATAATTGGTAAAACCCTCTGCCTGACCGATATTTTTATCCAACTCTCTAAACTTCCCGTCTGCATCCTGAAAGATAAAGGGATGCAGGAAAGCATGATAGACCGACGTATAAAAAGTCTCCCTCTGTTCGGGCGTAGCCTCGATCTTAAATTTCGACAACTGCCCTTCCCACAGTTTTTCGCCTTCAGCTTTCAGGCTTGCAAAAGTTTTTCCTTCCAATTCCTGCATATTCAGTTTCGCCCCATCACTGCTCACTGCCGAGACAGCGGTCTTCATCGTAACCATTTCTCCCTGGCGGGTCGGGAAACGCATCCAGAAACGCAGGTCTTTTCCCCAGGCTTCGAGACTACTCCGGAAACGGTTAGTATTGTATTTCACCGGAATAGTATCCTGCATAATTCCAAAATCCCGGAAAGGTTTAGAAAATACAGCCGTAAAATAAACATGCCGTTCCGGTCCCCACCCTTTTACCAATTTATAACCGACAAGGGTCGAATCGTTCTCCACCCGAAGATTGCTCCAGGGACAACTCTGCCACAAGGTATGGTTCATGTCCAGCAGGATAAAAGAACTGTCCGACTCGGGATAGGTAAACTGCAGGATTCCGCTTCTAATCCCTGAAGTCATTTCTGCTTTTACCCCATAATCCAGCAGGTCTACGCCATAATAGCCGGGACTGGCCCATTCCTGTTCATGGCTATAGCGGGAACGATAACCGGTATCCGGATTTTCATGCGTCCCCGGTGTGAAATGAATCTTTCCGGTCCCGGGCATGAACAAAAAATCGCCCAAATCGGGGATACCGGTTCCGCTTAGGTGAGTCAGGCTAAAACCCAACAGCGTTTTATGATCGTATTTATATCCGGCTGCCGCATCGTAATAATCGGCATCCGTATCCGGGCTGATCTGAATACCTCCGAAAGGAATTTGTGCCCCGGGATAGGTATTTCCATACCCCGAAGTACCCACCAGCGGCCGTACATAAGAAATCAAAGGCTGTTGCTGTGCACTCACCGTCGCAAAAGCCAACAATCCGCCGACGGTAACCATAAATTGCAATACTTTTTTCATATAAAACATTTTATCCGTTTCTATTTCGTCATCGAATAGGGCTTTTGTTCTTCGGTGAACACTCTTTTCTTATTCGGCGTACTGCTCATTTCAAAAAAGAGCTCTCCACCGTTACAAATATCCTGATGAGTCAGATAAGCTTTATCGTATTCCCGTCCATTCAGTTTCACCGATTTGACATAACGGTTTTTAGCACTGACTTTCGGAGCTTTGATCACCAGATCTTTCCCATTTTCCAAATGTACGGTCATTTCCTTCAGATAAGGAGCTCCCAGTACATACTGGTCGGATCCGGGACATACGGGATAGAATCCCATAGCCGTAAAAATATACCAGGCGGACATCTGCCCGCAATCATCGTTACCACACAACCCGTCGATATTATTGCGATACATCCGATCCATAATTTCCCGCAGGCGGTATTGGGTTTTCCAAGGTTGAGAAGTCCACATATACAGATAAGGAATATGCTGGCTGGGTTCGTTACCATGCACATAATTACCCATCAAACCTTCTTTGGTAATATCCTCGGTATTTTCGTAGTATTTTGCCGGCAATTCCATGGTAAACAAAGAATCCAACCGCTCGATAAAGCGTTTGTCTCCTCCCATAAAAGCCTTCAGGCCATTCACATCCTGAGGTACATAAAAAGAGTAATTCCAGGAATTACCTTCGATAAACCCTTGGCCATGAGTATCCAGCACATCGAATTTTTCCTTCATCTGTCCGGCAGCATTCTTCGGCCGGATAAAACCCAAACGCTCGTCCACCAGATGTTTATAGGCTCCGGCCCGCTTCAGGTAAGTATCGGCCACTTCCCGGTCGCCCATTTTCTTCGCCATATGATAGATCGCCCAATCGTCATAACCATACTCCAGGGTGACCGATGCCGAACTACCGCTCTTTTCCATCGGCACATACCCCAATTCCATATACTCTTTCAATCCTTCGAGGTATGGAACGGTAGAAGTACTCACGACAGCTTCCAGGGCCAGTTTTTCATCCATCGGAATACCTTTCACGTAAGCATCGGCTATGACCGAAGCCCCATGATATCCGATCATACACCAGTTTTCATTGGCCATATGCGACCAGATAGGAAGCAAACCATGTACACTCTGCCGATAATGAGCCAGAAACGATGCCACGATATCTTTACTACGTGACGGATAGAACAAATTGAACAAAGGGTGCAGAGCCCGATAGGTGTCCCAAACAGAAAATACCGTATAATTCGTGAACTGATCCGCCTGATGGATCTCCTGATCCAATCCCCGGTAAGAACCGTCATGATCCATATACACCGATGGATTGATCATGGTGTGATACATGGAAGAATAAATATTACAAACCTGATCATAATCCCCCTTTACATCGATCACACTCAACGCATCTTCCCATTTCTGTCCGGCCTGCGCACACAACTGCCCGAAATTTTTACCCGCAGTCTCGATCCGCAGATTATTCAATGCACCGCTGGCACTCACCGGTGAAAGTGCAACTTTCACCTCCAAAGGCGTTCCGTCCGACAAGTCGAAATCAAAATAAGCCACGACATTCCGTCCTCCGATTTCGGGAAAATTGCGGTAGATATCGAATTTCCGCCACATTCCGTTATACAGCATCGGTTTCATCTCTTTATATCCGTAACCCCGGATCGGTTTTGAGAAAGTAATCGCAAAATAGGTGTAGTTCACCCGGGCCCAACCATTTGTAATCCGGTAACCGGTCAGCAAAGTATCGTTTTCTACCCTCAGATTGGCCCAAAGCACTTTTCCGTCGTAATTATAAATACCATGTTTCAGATCGAGGAGGATATGTCCGTCTCCTTTCGGGAAAGTATATCTATGTATCCCTACCCGTTCGGTGGCTGTCAATTCTGCCTTCACCCCATAATCCTCGAGCATCACGGAATAATAACCCGGTGAGGCCTTTTCAGTGGCATGTGAAAAACGGGAACGATATCCGCTATCGGGGTTTTCAGCCGTTCCCGGGTTAAATTTAATATCTCCGGTTACCGGCATAATCAGGATATCGCCTAAATCCGAATGCCCGGTTCCGTTAAAGTGCGTATGACTAAACCCTACAATAGAACTATCCCGGTGCTGATAGCCGGCACAATACTCGTATACCCGCGGTTGATAGGTTCCGTTTATATTATGCGGAATCGTATCGGTATCCGGACTGAGCTGTACCAAACCATGAGGTACGCAAGCCCCCGGGAAAGTATGCCCCATGCCGTTCGTGCCGATCAACGGATCCACATAATCGATTTTCTTCTGACCGTTTACCGATAATCCGCATATCAATAACGCCATTGTAAGCAAGTTTCTATTCATCTATCAAAAATTATTTCAGTTTTGTTTATTATGATGTTTCAAATATTCCAAAACAAATTTGAAGGTGTTTTTTGATTGTTCGTCTTTCACCTGAGCATATAGTTTTTCTCCCAAAGCAATGTATCTCGCCTTATCGGCCGGCGAAGCCTCGGCTACAATCCGGTCGCAAAACTGAATATAAGGAATTTCCTTGGTCTTGAATTTCGGAAATTCAGTTTCGCAAACCGAAATCAACTCTTCCACTCCCTTCTTCAAAGCCGTTTTCGCCACCGTTACATAGGCTTGCAATTCCTCGTTCGTGTTCAGCTTCAAAGCTGCAATCTCACGTCCCAAAGCGGCAAGCTGTTTTTCAGTCCATATTTTTTCTTTCTGCGAAAGGACTTTCAAAAGCTTTTCGGTATACCGTTTATCCAATTCCTGTTCCACCTTTTCCTTACCGACCGTTTTATTGAAACGCTTGTGATTTTTCAACAGCCAGGCTTCATTAGCCGAACCTTCCGGAGTCAGTTTCGGATTGCTGAAAACAAACCAATAGGCCTCTTCCACCTTCTCTTTATCACTCAGCGTATTTATCAACTCGGCAGCAACGGCCTCCATCGCCGGATCATAATACCGAATCAGCATTTTCAGGTACTTCACCATAAATACCTGTTCCCGGTTACCGCTTTCATACTTCGCTTTCAAAGAATCATAAGCTTTCTCTTCATCGAAACTCTCTTCTATACGTTCGATGATCTCGTCCACACTATACGAACCGATTACTTTATGAAGCAACCGGCCTTCTGCATCCAACACCAAAAAAGTCGGATAAGCCCGTACCTCAAACCGTTTCCCCAATTCAGGCCCCTCTCCTTTTTCCATATCATACTTTACACAGACAAACTTCGGATTGAAATAATCTCCGGCTTTTTTCTGCGGAAACACATTTTGAGTCATATTCTTACAAGGCCCACACCAGGAAGTATAACAATCCATAAACACGTACTTCTGCTCACTCTTCGCCTTGTCCAATGCTTCCCTAAAACTCAGGTGTTCAAAATTCACCCCATCCTGTGCAAAGCTAACCAAGCTTATCCATAAAAATGCAATAAAAAGGAATATTTTTTTCATACTATTTTTCATCTATACCATTATACTATGTTTCCGGTATCCGACAGTTTATCGATCCACAAACCTCAAATCCCAACCTCCAATACACCATCGGTACCGGAAACGACACGGCAGAATTTTAATTCATGCCCTCAAAAGCCCCCCACCGACGCATTTACAAAACTGCCCTCCAACTCATATTTTTCACTTTGGTCAAACCTTTCCAAACTGCCGTCGGATCTGCTTTCAACTCTACCTTATCCGGATTATTGCCCACATAATATTTCCGTAAAGTTCCTCCTTCGGCAGTATTGTAAGTAGCGATAAACAAGGCATCTTTCATCGGTTCCATCGTCAGATCGAATTTCAACATCGTAATCTGATCCGTTGTTTCCAAAGGGATGGTTTCTACCCGTTCATTCCCCTTGTCGTAATTATAAGCATATAAAACATTGTTCTTTACATAAAACAAAACCGAACGGGTCGAAGAGAAAGCATAGAAATCTGCCGTCAAAATATCCGAAGCGACATTAGAAGTTATCTCATACATACTCTTAGTCTCCATATTGTTCACATAAAACTTGTAGATATACGCATTCGTTCCATCCCCCATAAGTGCGAATGAATTTCCGTCGCATACCCACACTTTCGCTTCATTCCAGGTATTTTCCCCATATATCAATGTACGCCCTGTACCTTTTTGATCCCAAGGGAATACATCCGTACTTTTCTGTTCCAATGTATCAGAATAAGGATATAAATAACTCTCTGTCTTATAAAAACGATTGGTCTCTCCGGAATACCAAATAAACTTTTTAAAAGATTGAATACTATAAAAAAGATATTCACTGGCAGGAATGTATTTAGTCATATCAGTCTTCAAACAGTTCAGAGGAAAAGAATACATACCATATGCCAGGATAGATAAAGAGGTGTAAAACAACTTACCGTTACTACATACAACAGCTCTTTGACTTTCAACTTTTCCATCTATATCACTCGGCTGCGGAACGATTGTAACCGGAATCATAGGTTCATTGTAAGACTCCAGTAAAAAATTATCGAATACATTGGACTCGGAACCCTGTAAGGTTTCCCGGTCTAAATAATAAGAACCCGATTCAGTAAGTACCCAAATCTGTCTGTAATCTTCACCTTGCTTACCAGTATGCAAGAACGAAACAGGACCATGCAAAGTAGGTAATCCACTGTTTTTCAGAATATCCTTAAGAATCAGTGTATCTATACCCGCCATAGAAATCATCTGTGCATCTGCATTCCCATTTGCATCTTCTCCCATCAGTAAAATTCCCCGGGAATAAGGAGTCCCGACAGTCACCGTAAATTGCTTTTTCCACTGTACCTCTGTTACTCTATCCCGGATTTTCAAATACAAATTATAAGTTCCGGGAGCCAAAGTAACCGGATAACTGAGTACCCGATCCGTAGAAATCGTATCTTTCACATGGCTATCAGACGGAGAAAAAATCACCCACAAATATTCAAAACGATCTGTATCGGTAAGGTCTCCCTGACTCATCTCTACAAAATCTCCGACATCAATTTTTAGCGTATCAATATTCAACAATACATTGTACATGGTATTGATCTCTCCAAAGGTCACCTCGTTGATATCATGATAATCGTAATTACCTTCATCATCATAACAGGAAACTATACTTAAAAGCATAATTCCCAGCAATATATATAAAATTTGTTTCATCATATTCATTTTTATCACGGTCAAACTTACTATTCATTCGTTTCGGGATATGCCCCGTTCGCATAAACACAACCACTGACCCACATTAACCGACCATCGTTTTCCAAAATTGGTTTTTTATCGTAATAAGCTTTATTCAATATCTCCGAGAATTTCCTTGAGATCACCATTTGTTCCACCATAGTTATTTTTTGGGGATTCTGAAAATCAGCATAGGTATAGCCCAATTCCAGACATATCCGGTTCAACTTTTCGGGAGTAAAGGTGCCGAATTCCCAATCCGACCACTGTGAAGGCTTAGGCATAATATCCGTTACTAAGATTTTATGCATTGTAGCGTCGAATTGTTCAAACACAACACTCCCGCTAGTAAAACCTTCCATTTTGTCGAATTCCTTAAAAGTCAAAGAAAAATGATCGTTAGCGACCAGTTTCAGTCCTAAGGTTACCGTATCGTTTTTCATTTCAGGCTGACGGTAAAACAATACCGGAATATAAGCATAGGAACGATTCGCTTCTACCGTATATTCATCTACAAGCGCCCTATAATCGACTCCTTCCCGGGCAGTCGTACTATCCGGATTGACTACGACCCTGAAAGGACGCGGATAATCTTTTTCAGGACCGGTAATCATCACTTTGATATTAACGACCATAGTATCTTCCTGAACTTTACCGAATTCAGCCAGCGTGTAAGGCATATAGGGCCAATCCTTTTCCGAGGCATAGGAATGACCACTCTGTACAGCAAAATAAATAGCTTCTTCTCCCTCGTACGACATTAAATCCCGCTCACAAGCGATACATAAGGGAAGCAATATCCAGATATATAATAATTTTCTCATAATTCATTATTTTAGTTCAATCTCATATCGGTTTCACTATCAGGAAGTGGGATCACATAATTACTCATCGACATATCGATCCACTGTTTATCGTTATCTGTCTCGAATCTTCCGTTCGGAAGCTGTTGCTCAGCCCTCCGTTTATAGAAGAAAAACATTTGTCCTTCCCCTAAAAATTCCCGCCGGCATTCTTTTGTAATCTCCTCCATCAAGGTCGGCTCGGTTGCCACCGAGCTAGGACAATTCCGGCTATTCCGTATCCGATCCAAATACCCTTTGGCGGTTACAAAGTCATCGGTATATTCAGCAGCCAACAAATAAATCTCACTCAACCGGATCAAAGGAACCATCTTATTCAATAACTCAGCCCCACTCGTTGTTATATCTTCATATTTCCGATGATAGTCGATCAGTTTTCCGGCATTGCTATAACTTGCCCAAATATTACGACGATAATCGTTTTCAGAAGCGTAAAAAGAATAGTCTTTCCCCAATTCCAAACGTTTACCCGTGAGAGTATATATCTGGTCCAGGGTCGGCAGGAACAACTTATCCTGAATCTCTGTACCCCGGTAGGAATCATATAACGAAAACATCACTTCCGAAGAAAATACCCGGTCAGGTTTAGAAACATCGGTAGCTGCCGCATGGGTTACAAAAGGGAATATCTCCGCCCCTTCCACCTGTACTTCACGCAGAATCTCTTCGGCAGTAACCAACGCATTACTTTCATCGTGTCCCCAGGCATAAGCCCGGACCAACAAAGCTTTTACAGCATAATAATTCAACCGGAACTGACGGTAATTCAATGCATTATCTCCGATACTGTTTCCCTCGTTCCGTACCCCATCCGTCAAAACCGGATCGGACTCTTTCAGTAAATTCAGAGCAGTTTTCAAATCTCCGATCACCGACTCCAAAACAACTTCAGCAGACAGTAAAGGAGAAATCTGAGCATCGGTATTGGTTACGTAGGGGATACATTCGGCCGTTTTAGAAGTTTCATCGTAAACAGGTCCGAACAGACGCAACATATCCAAATGGAGCATCGCCCTTAAAGCCAACGCTTCACCTTTATACAAACCGTAATATACACCGGGTAAAACGTCTTGCCGTTCATCACATTTTTCGATAATGATATTACAATTCAATATCAGCGCATAAGCCTTTTCCCAGATAACCTGAAATACATCTTTGACATTCTGCTCCTCATATTTATAAGCGCCGAGCATGGAATTAAAATCAGACCCATTCCCGTATTTATAATACTGAGCCATCAAATCGATCACCCCGGCACTCAAATTCCGGCCATAAAGTGAACGATCGACCAATCCCACATATACACCGTTAATCGCTTTTTCAAATCCCTGTCTATCTTCGAAAAGCATATCTTCATTCAAACGATCGGAGGGCGTTATATCTATCCAGGAATTACAGGCACTGAAAACCAACAGGCATAAAAGCCAACCATATTTTATTTTCGTTTTCATATCTCAATCAGTTAATATTACATTTTAGAACGTCACACCTAATGAAAAGGACACCGAACGGGCAAAAGGATAACTCAGACCACGTTCATTTTTTACGGTCGAAATCCGGAAAATATCGTTCATATAAGCCCGGACAGACATCGAAGAAGCTCCGATATGTTTTAACCAGGGAGCTGTACTTTCGTATCCCAACGAAATCGATTCTCCCGACAACACATTATTATCTTCGACAAAACGGGAAGATATCGGCGTCACTTCACTGCTGGCGATAGATTTGAATTTAGCCTGATCACCGGGTTGTTTCCAACGATCGTACAATGCCCGCTTATCCAGATTTTCCCATTTCTTTGAAGAAGAAAGATTTTCTACTTTATCATAAAGGGTCTGCATAAAAATCTGTCCACCCAAACGATAGCGTAAATTAATAGAAGCAGAAAAACCTTTGTAATAGAAAGAAGTACCGATCACCCCCTCCACTTTCGGATCACTGTTTCCTACTACGACTTCATCATCGTAATTATGCACAAAAGTCTGTTCTCCGTTCTTATCCAGGAAAATTTCACGCCCGGTTGCCGGATCGATACCACAAGATCTCACCGCCCATAAATCGGAAGGACTTCCACCGTCGTAATAACGGGTCAGATTACGGTTCCGGTTATCTAAATTATATTTCGTCAATACTTCGCTCACCTCTTTATATTCCGATGTCTGATGACGCAAATTCATATTCACGGACCAAAACATATCTTCTCTACGTATGATAGAATAATTCATCGTCAGGGTTATCCCCTCGGTGATTTGTTTTCCGACATTGCGGGGAAGCGTCTTTACACCGGTCGAAGAAGCCGTACCTATCTGTACCAATAACGGGTCGGTTCTTTTATTAAAATAATCGAAATTGACCCTCAAACGATTGTCGAGGAAAATAATATCGAAACCGATATTCCGGTCCAAGGTTTTCTGCCATTCCAAATTGCGGTTACCAAGATTCGAAACGATTGCACTCGAACCGAAAATATTCATATTGTCGGTATTATAGGAATAAATCCGGGTAGAGATATAATCATCGAAATTCTGGTTCCCGGGATTACCGATAGAAGCCCGCAATTTCAACAAACTAATACCCTCTATATCACTGAAAAAAGCTTCTTTATGAATATTCCACCCCAAACCCACAGACCAGGTATTCGTAAACTGCCTGTCCGAACCGAACACGGAAGAACCGTCCGAACGGTAATTCACATCCAGCAAATAACGGTCGTCATAAGCATATCCGAAATTCAGGTAATAACTGACTGCCCGTTTTTTAGAATCCTGATAAGTAGCGTTACCGTCTTTCTGATAACCTAATGCAAAAGCAGGGTTGGAAAATTCATCATCGATAAAGCCCTGAACTTTATAAGCACTATTATTCGATCCATTCTGACTCAGACGCATTCCGCCGACCACATTTACCATATGTTTCTCATTAAATAATTTCCCATATGTCAAACTAAAATCACCATCATAATTCAAGTTTTGAGTATTTCTCTCTTCATAACTTCCTTTATTCGCAATATCTGCCTGACTGTTAAATTCTGTATTGAAAGGAGACCGGAATTTTTTCATCTGTTCGTTCGATTTGGTCAAGCCGAAACGTCCCCGCACCCTTAACTCATCGATCACTCTCCAGTCTACTTCAAAATTATTTGTAAAACCGGTTGTCTTGGTTTCTTCGAAATTGGTTTGGTTCATATCATACAGCGGATTATAGTAAGTTGCTGCATAGTTTTGAAACAATATTTTCTTTAACTCACCATTTTCATCGTATTTCCGGAAATAAGGATTTGCCTTGGCAAATTCAGAAAAAGCAACCGGTTCCCGATCGGCTTTCGAATAATTGATATTCAGATTATTCGTAAAAGATAATTTTCCCTTACGGTAGATCAAACGGATATTTCCATTCATCACTTCCCGGTCAGAGCCTTTCATCACCCCTTCGGTCTTGCCATAGCTTAATCCGGCACCATACCGGAAAGTAGCGTCTCCCCCTTCAATCGAAAGCGTATGTTTATGCGTAGTAGCAAAACGCAGAGGCTCGTTCATCCAATAGGTATCTACTCCGCGAGCCACTTCTTTCATCAGGTCATTATAGATCTGATCCTGTTCTTCGTCTAAAATATTTCCCTCATCGTCTATCAAACGATAGCAACCGGCCAGGCGTTCGAAAGTCAGTTTCTCATAAGAATTCATCAGATTATAATCCGACAGATCGGCAAAAGTCAACTGCAGATTACCGTTATAGTTTACCCGAAGCGATCCCATGGCAGGTAATTTAGTCTCGACGACCACGACACCGTTAGCTGCTTTCGAACCATAAATGGCTGTAGCTGCAGCATCTTTCAATACGGTGATACTTTGTACCCGGTCCATACTCAAATCGTTGATAGTCTCCAAATCGGATTCGAATCCATCCAGAATAAACAAAGGCTGATTCGGATCGGTTTCATATTCATCGGTTAAGCCTACGATACTACTTTTACCCCGAATCTCGATATTGGGCAAATGGTTGGGGTCGGAACCGAACTCATTGTTTTCGATAATGGCAAATGAAGGATCGAGGGTCTTTAAACTCTGTAATACACTCTGATTCCCGACCATTTTGAGTTCTTTCGAAGTAAAAGTAGTCGTCGATCCGGTAAAACTCTCCTTTTTACGGGTAAAAATACCGTTCACCACCACCTCTTCCATTTCGGCAATATCGTCTTCCAGGACTATATGCAAATTTTCCTGTCCGGTATACTTCACTTCCTGTTTTTTCATACCGACGAACGAAAATACCAGGATCATATCTTTCTGATCGGGAATTTCGAATTTAAAGTTTCCTTCGGCATCCGTCACACCTCCCAGCGTAGTTCCTTTCAATATCACCGTAACCCCGGGTAGTTTTCCCCCTTTGGTATCCGACACAACTCCCTGTACCGTTCTCACCTTTTGGGGAACTGCAGGTGCCGCCGTCTTCGGTGCCGTCTTAATCAGAATTACATCATCGTCCAAACGCCAGGTCAAATGAGTACCGTCGAGCAATTGTCTCATCACTTCCTCGACTCCTGCATCCTGTACCTTCAGGTCTCTTTTCCCACATTTCCTGAGTTCATCCACCCGGTACAAAAACTGGTAATCCGAAACTTTCCGCAGTTCTTTGATAATTTCCAGTATCGACCGTTGCTCTAAATTGAGCGTCACCTTAACTTTTTGAGAAAAGCCGTTAGCACTGACTGTAAATGTTGTCAGTAAAACCAAGTAAATCCCAAGTCGCATAATCTTTAGGAATTTTAACACATACTCTCCGGGACGAAGAGCATACATTCGATTTTTTTTCATAGATTTGTATATATTTAATTAATAATGTGGACGAAAGTTCACAGGGAACGGAAGGAGGTAGGATGCCTTCCGTTCTTTATTTCGTCCCTATCACAACACAATTCTCTTTTATAGAGATTTTTATACCGGACACTTCCTCGAGCATCCGGATAATTTTGTCAAAATCATCATATTTTTTCAAATCACCACTGAAGGTATATTGTTTTACTTCTTCATTGGTATAAAACACAGACATTTCATACCAACGCTGCAATTGTTTCATAATTTGCTCCAACGACTGTTCTTCGAATATAAATTTCCCGTCTTTCCAAGCCAGATACATACCGACATCTACTTTTTGTACCCGAAGCGACCGATCGCCTTTACAAAACAGAGCTTGTTCTTCCGGTTTCAGCCGCACAGAACCTTTCTCATCTCCCACTTCGACACTCCCTTCCGCCAACGTTGTCGTAACCTGCTCATCGTTTTCGTAAGAAGCCACATTAAATTTCGTTCCCAATACTTTCACGTCTATACCGGCGGAAGTGGTTACCACAAAAGGGATTTGTGCATTCTTCGCCACTTCGAAATAAGCTTCTCCTTTCAGAAATACCCGGCGTTTCTCAGCGGTAAAATTGACCGGATAACGCAACTCGGTTTCCGAATTCAACCACACCCGGCTCCCATCGGCCAGCTGAATCTGAAATTCTCCGCCTTTAGGGATAATCAGGGTATTGAATACTTCTTCCTTTTCCAGACTATCCGATTGCTGATAAGTAATGCCCTGCTCATCGAGCCGGACCTGTTGCAAATCAGCTTCCCGGCCCCAACCCACCGAATCGTTCAACAACATTGTTCTGCCATCGGCCAATACCAACAAAGGACTTCCCTGAGCCAAACTAATCGTCTGAGTAGTCCTTTCACTCGTTTTACGAGTCTCATCCAACTGCCACTTCAACACTCCCGCAGCTCCCAATAATAACACGATCAAAGCCACATAACGATACCAGTATCTAAAAACAGGATGAATAGTCCGGTTTCAACGGTTGAATTTTTTCCATTGCCGACCGATTTCTTCTTCCGGATAAGGCTCCAGAATATCGCCTGAGCGGAATTCTTGCAAAAGCTCCTGATATTCCTGTTCATTGCCGGCCGATTCTTTCCTCCAGGCCTCCAGTTTCGCCCGGCGGTCCTCATCGATAATTCCGGCAAATTCCTCGGCTATCCATTGAGAAACCAGTAAACGATGTTGTAAATCATCCATAAATTTTCACTTTTACACCGACGCCTTTTTTGACATCATTTATATAAAAGACGACATTTCTTCTTAAACGGGTGAATGAGGATAGAAAATTTATTAAAAATTAAAGTTATAAACTTTCCGGCCGGAACCATTAACTTTTGTTAATTCCTAAGCAATTAATATTTTATTGCTACTTCCATTAATACTCAGCTCCTCATTTTTGTTTCGGATCGATCGGTGTGTGGTTAAGCAGAATAATCACGTAAGATAACAAATAATAAAAGCAGATATTCCTTCGAAAGAACCTGCCGCAATACGGCATAAGCATTCTTTTTCAATGTTTTGACGGTATTCACGGAGATACCTAGTTTTTCTCCTACTTCGGCATTGCTGAGCCCTTCCATACTCAGCATAATAATCTGCTTACTCTGAGCAGGCAGCTTGTCGATCGCCGTATGCAGGATACGGAAAGTCTCTTGCCGGGTAACTTCTTTTAGGAATACAGGATCGTCCGCTTCTTCTCCATGCATGTACTCAGACAGATAATTAGCTTCGGCTTTCTTATGTTTGATAAAATCTAAACAAAGATTCCGGGCTGCAATATACAGAAAAGCCTTGGCATTCCCTAAAGAGTCGAATTCATTCCATTTTTCATACACTTTTACAAATACCTCCTGCGCAATATCGGCCACTTCCTCCTCTTCCGTATATCGTTTAATAAAGTGACATACCGGAATAAAAAAACGTTCGAAAAATTCCTTAAATTCTTTACTTTCCCTTTTCTGCATATTCCTCCCAAGCTCTTTCCAGCAAAAATACATTTTTTTTATGGACAGAGCAATACAGTAACCGATCAGGCAGAGAATAATCGTTAACGATGATATTGTCCCTTATCTTTCACTAAAATAACCTTCAGTTCCGGATCGTCCAGCATTTTATGCCCCTTAGGGGTAAGCAGCAATTGCCATTGGGTTGTCCGATGTTTCCAGGTCAACAAATCGATAGATCGGTTCAAATTTTCCTTGATGGTCGAATACCACCAACCCGGAAAGGATAAAGCATGGACTATTTTATGGTCCACCGCTTTCCTTAATTTATCCATGTAAGAATCGATTTCTTCGGATTCCAACCGAGACGGATTTTCCCAACCGATATACAAAGAAGTATAATATCCTTCCTCTGTAAATCGCTGCAAAGCTTGCCAATTACGACTTTCAATGATCAACCTTTCTTTGTCGATGTCATACCGGGAAGTCAGATCAGCCAACTGAGTTAACATAGCCGAAACAATTTGTAGATCGAGATTTTTAATATCCAACCACAATTTACCTCCATTTTGCTGAATATAGCCAAAATAAGGTTCTATAGACAGGTTAAAACTAGTATCTATATCATGTGTCACATCGAATACCGAATCCTGCCGAAAGACGATATCTACTTCAAAGTTACTATACCTTTCACTGTGTTCATATAATTTTTCCATCGAATTGCAACGATGCAACCAAATTTTATCCGGATGCTCCCCAACCTCGTCGATGGCTACGATACACCAAAAAAATAGTCCAATGACACAGGCAACTCCTATAAATCGAATAATACGCACAATTTTTTCTTTTCACTCGGATAAAAGTAAAAAAGACCTGACAAAACCACAAAAATATTCGACAAAACCGGAATTTATTTCGATTAAATAACGAATTTTATCCATCTTTTAAGTCTGATCTCTGATTTTCAACCCCCTCTCCCTTTATCCGTACCAACCCATCGCTTAGCCGGATGAACCGAATAAACTTTCAGGCGATTCATTTGACAATCCTGAAATAATAATTATATTTGTCACGAAAAATCACCTTATAAGTCGGAATAATATCATTTCTGGGAGGCTCGGAAGGAGCAGTCTCCGGGAAAGGTTTGTATTTCTAACAAAAAAAGGAGAAAAATAAGATTGTTCTTACTCAATCTTGAACTAAAACAATACCCCTAAGTGTGAGTATCGAAAACATTTCATATCTTTGTTGCGTCCTTTACAGGATAGCATTTTAAAGATGAAAGTGTTTCACTTTTATCCTTGACAGGAAATCTGACAATTTCGAGAATACAAGGATAATCAATACAAACACTCATCACTTGTCTGTTGATGTATCGTCAAAGTACATACGGATAAGTGTGGGGTATTGTTTATTTGTATTCGGGTTTTGTCAGAACCTCCTGTCAGATAAAGCAAGGCTCCACACTTTCTTTTTATAATCAACCGGCCAATCGGAGTCTGTGGTCATAAAACGATTTGAACATCAGTTATAAAATTCAAATTCATTGCATTATGAAAAAAATTTCATTCATTCTGCTGGCTTTGCTATGCTGGTCAAGTATGGTGTCGGCACAGGAAAATAACAATCGTTTACGTAAAAAGTACCGCAATCTGAGTTTTGTAAAGCAGGAATTCGAACCGGCTTCTTACTTCGGTATGGATCAAACGCTCAAAAGTAATTTCGGAGCAGCTTTCACTGTCGGCAGGACTTTTTATCTTCATAAAAAACCGATAGCCGGTTTGATCCGTTTCGGTCTCGACGCCACCTGGTTCGATTTGAATTACACCAATTACAAACTCGAATACCGTTGGGAAGACAATTACGATGAGGAAGAAGAACCAGAAACCAGTAATTTCCATCAAGCTGAAATCGGCATGCAAGTAGGTCCTTCTGTTACCGTCAACCCGGTCGGGAAACTAAACGTCAACGCTTATTTCCGGTTTGCCCCCAGTTTTTCAGCTTTATACGACGACGATACCCTCCTGGGAAACTATGCTTCTTATTTTGTCACCGGCGGCGGTATCTCTTACGGAGTTATCGGCCTTGGAGTGGAGTCCAGATGGGGAAGTTGTAAATTTAAATCTTTCGGAAGCGGTGATTCCGAAGAAGACGAACAGGAGCCGGCACCCGGAAAATCCAAATTCAACGGAATGCGTGTTTACCTATCCTTCAGATTTTAATATTAAATCAGCTTAATCATGAAAAAGATATTACTATTCATTCAGTTGTTTATTGCTGTATGCCTGACAGCCTGTTATACCAATGTGATTACCGATTATGAAGGCGAAGGCGACGGAGGCGGCGGAGGCAATCCTTCTAATCAATTTATAACCCTGTCCGATCCTGCTCAACTCAATCAGACAGCTTATGCCGACTCTCCCTCCTGCGAGATCACTTTTACCACCACCTCTTCGTGGGAGAGTTATATCCAAAACGATGAAGCCCGCTCCTGGGTTACCGTAACCCCTTCTGCCGGAGAAGAAGCCGGGGAACATACCATGCAAATATTATTAGATGAAAACACGACAGGAAATCCCCGGACAGTTCGAATCGAACTAAACTGTCAAAGCCAAACCGAAACAATCACAATCAATCAGGAAGCTGTCCGGCAGGACGGCAGTTTCCCGGAATCTTACGAACCGGATCCCTTCGAAGCCTGGGTGGAGCGTATCACCATCACAGAAGTCACAGAAGGAGTAGAAAACCGGAATAATTGGCTGGAAATCAGATTCGGTTACAACGATAACCAAATTCAGTATATTGAAAAAACAGGCATTTATACAGAAAATATCGAAGGTGAAGAAATTCAAAATGAAACGATACTGTCAGATATTCATATAAATTATATGACCGAAGATCACCGTTTATTTTATGAGCAGAATACTTATGAAAATAACAATCAGGTTACTCAAAAACTTTACAGCGAATGTATGCTGAACGAACAAGGCCATATCAGGGAAAATCAGGCAACTTACTTCGACATGATGAGTAATGAAGAGCCCATATCGATTGTATATCGTTACAAAAATTTCCGTTTACAAAATATCGGTAGCGACCAGGAACAGTTCCAATATATATGGTCGGATCAAAACAGAGTAGAAACACAGGAAAAAATCACAAGTGACGCTGAATATGCTACTCTGGAAACCTTCACGTACACCACGGAAGAAAATAATAAAGCCAACCTGGACCTTAATCAACTTTATCAGGAGGACTACCTGTCGATGGTCGGTTTGCTAGGGAAACGCAGCCAAAATCTGTTGGCTTCGATCAGCGACAAAAAAGGCAGCAGAACAGAATTCACTTATACTTTCAATATGTCCGGTTATGTAGAAACCATTACGGCCACCCATTTCTTTGAAGGTATTAAAACTCCGACGAAACAAGTGTATACTATCTTTTATCAAGGCTTTTGAAGTTGAAAATCCACATCTTTTTCAACGATTACGGAGTAATTTTCAACTTTCAGGTCCTATCTTTTTCAGTGACAACGGTTACAGTGATCAGATTTGATTTCCATAACCGTTGTCACTAAAAAACGGCAGGATTATTTCGGTACTTTTCGTCTTCGGTATTCGTGTCCGGGAACCCGGTCGCTTCTGTCAGTCGTTTACCTTATTTTTTTCATTGACCGGTGGTATCTGACAAACGTAGTGAGGAGTTATACTATACATCTCCCTTACAAAATTACCCCTTTCCGCGAAAAACACAAACAAAAAAAATTCAGAAAATTTAATTCAGAAATCAAAATTCCAATTCTTCGGAAAATTGACTATTTTAGCAGATCATTTTATCACCATTTTCATGACAGATTTAAAAGCAATCACTTCACATTTTGCCATTTCGGGAGAGGTGGCAGAAATAAAACCGCTAGGATCGGGGTTGATCAACGATACCTTCCTGGTAACAACCCGATATCCCGATACCCCGGATTACGTATTACAACGCATCAATCAGGCTATTTTCACGGATGTTCCTTTATTACAGGAAAATATCCGTTACATTACCTCCCGTATCCGTTACCATTTGCAACAACGGAATGCAAACGATATCGACAGGAAGACATTGACTTTAGTACCTGCTACAGATGAAAGGCTTTATTATTATGACGGAAACAGTTACTGGCGGCTGACTATTTATATCGCCGGATCGAAGACTTTCGAACAAGTGACGCCGGACCTGGCCTATCAGACCGGAAGAGCTTTCGGAGAATTTCAATACTTTCTGTCAGACATTCCGAATCCACCGATCGGAGCGACCATTCCCGACTTTCACAACATGGAATTCCGCCTCGGACAGTTCCGGGAAGCGATCGCTCGAGACAAAGCGGCCCGTCTGGCTAAAGTGCAACCGATCGTGGATGAACTGCTCGGACGTTCTGAGGAAATGTGCCGGGCTGAACGGCTTCACCGCGAAGGGAAATTACCCAAACGCATTACCCATTGCGATACAAAAGTCAACAATATGCTGTTCGATCAGGATGACCGTTTTCTTTGTGTGATCGACCTCGACACAACGATGCCTGGATTTGTATTGTCGGATTTCGGTGACTTTATCCGTACCGCTGCCAATAAAGGAGCAGAAGACGATAAAGAATTGGACCGGGTAGGTCTCGATATGGAAATATTCCGGGAATTTGCCCGGGGCTATCTCGAAACGGCAAGTGCCTTCCTTACCCCTATCGAAAAACAATTGTTACCCTATGGGGCACAACTTCTAACCTATATGCAAACCGTCCGTTTTCTGACCGATTACCTCAACGGAGATACATACTACAAAATCCAATATCCCGAACACAACCTGCAACGGACCTTGGCTCAATTGACCCATCTCCACAGCATAGACAGTCATCTGGAAGAAATGAACGCCTGGATTAATCAACTCTCAAATCAGTAATTATATGAAAAAAATCACTTATCTATTGACCGCTTTTCTGATCCTGGGCATCAGCAATTGCCAATGTCCTAAATCTTCGGATCAAACGACTCCCAATCTGATTCGCACCGCTATTCCGGAACGTCCGGCCGGCCAGACAGACGTCATAGGCCTTCGCTGTGCACCCCTCGACACCGTACGGGTCGGTTTTATCGGATTAGGCATGCGCGGCCCGGGGGCCATCTATCGTTTTACCCAAATCGAAGGTACTGCCATCAAAGCCCTCTGTGACCTTTATCCCGAGCGGGTAGAAAAAGCCCAGGAGATCCTCACCAAAAACAATCGTCCCCAGGCTGCCGCCTATAGTGGAGAAGAAGGCTGGAAACAACTTTGTGAACGCCCCGATATCGATCTGGTATATATCGTCACTCCGTGGTTGTTGCATACTCCCATAGCCGTTTACGCCATGGAACACGGTAAACATGTCGCCATCGAAGTCCCCGCAGCCATGAATCTCGATGAATGCTGGCAACTGATCAATACTTCCGAAAAGACCCGCAAGCACTGTATGATGCTGGAAAACTGCGTATACGACTTTTTCGAACTCACCACCCTGAATATGGCCCAACATGGATTGTTCGGTGATATCCTCCATGTCGAAGGTTCGTATATCCACAACCTGGAAGAATTCTGGGCGGCCTATCAAGGCAACTGGCGGCTGGATTTCAATGAAAAATACCGGGGGGATGTATATGCCACCCACGGCATGGGACCTGCCTGTCAACTCCTCGACATCCACCGGGGAAATAAAATGAACTACCTCGTTTCTATGGATACCAAAGCCCTGACCGGCCCGAAACTGGTAGAAAAGATCAACAAACGGGACGGTAAGGATTTCCAGAACGGAGACCATACGATGACGATGATTATGACCGAAAACGGCCAAACCATGCACATCCAGCACGACGTCATGAATCCCCGGCCTTATTCCCGGATGTACCAACTGACCGGCACCGAAGGTTTCGCCAACAAATATCCGGTAGAAGGCTATACATTCCGTTCTCCGGAGCAGGTCGAAGGTGTACCCGATCACGAAAATTTAAGTATGCACTCGTTCGTCCCGGCAGATGTGAAACAGGCGCTGATGGAGCAATACAAACACCCCATTCAGAAAGAACTGGAGGAAAAAGCCAAAAAAGTCGGCGGACACGGTGGCATGGACTTCATCATGGATTACCGGTTGGTATATTGTTTACGCCACGGCCTCCCTCTCGATCAAGATGTCTATGACGCAGCCGAATGGTCCTGTCTGGGCGAACTCACCCGCCTCTCCATCGAAAACAACAGCATGCCCGTCGAGGTCCCCGATTTCACCCGGGGCAGTTGGCAAAAAATGAAGGGATACCATCATTTTATGATCGGAGAATAATTTTACCCCTCATTCAAAATAAAAATCGTGCAGAACCTTCCCGGATCTGCACGATTTCATTTTTGGTATTTATATAGATATTTACATGAAATGTACGTTTGTAGGTATAAATATGTATATAACTACCAAAAATTATAAATTTAAGTCTCTTTTGATATGATTTACCGGGTTTCTTCCTATCTTTGTCCTCGCATACCATGGGGCAGACCTGGATTTGACAGCATGAAGAATAGGTATGTAAGCATGTCGGGAGCAGTGAAACGGCCCGTAAATCCCGGACACAAAATTTTAGTTGGCGAAAATAATTACGCTCTCGCTGCCTAATCTTTAGAAGATTGAAGGCTTAATCCCTGTTCAAGGAACGGGGACGGGACATCCCGCCGGTGGTTCCACCTTATTCCGGTCGGCATACGGGGTGCAGTCAATTTAAGGTTAGTCTTAGCCCACCTTTGGCGAAAGGCGAAAATTTAAGAGGATAAGCGATGGCTTGGGTGTCACTTTCCGGACCATCGTCGAAAACCAATAAGCGACTAAGCATGTAGAAAGCATATGGATTCCGTGTTTGGACCAGGGTTCGATTCCCTGCTGCTCCACCGATTAGAATTAAACCACTGATTTACAGTGGTTTTCTTTTTCTCACAACCTATAAATTTTCGTATTCTGGTCCATTATTTGGTCCACTTATTTTCCTAAATCTGGTCCATTTTTCAAGGTGGACCAAATATCTTCATAAGTAACAGAAGCAGTGGCATTTAATGGTCATTATTATGCTATCAAAAACCCTTATTTATTACTTCCACTACAACTCAAAAGAGTCCACTAACGGATTAGCCCCAATCTATTGTAGAATTACAGTAAACAGCACTCCTAAAAAGTTTGCCACAGGTTTATATGTACAGGCTAATAATTGGGATACTGTAAAACAAAAAGCCAAAGGCAGAAACGAAGAAGTACAATTCATTAATTTCAAACTGGATTGCCTAACCAAACAAATCAAAGACTGTGAACGTAAATTAATTGATACGTTAGGGACATTTAGTATTGAAGACCTCTATTTCCAACTTAAAGGCGGGGCAGAATTAACAGGTGATACTTTTCTAAAATTAATGAAAGACCGCCTTGATGTGATGGGCAAACTTGTAGGAACAGAATATTCCAAAGATACATACAGAAAATTCAAAGACGTATATAACCACACAATCAATTTTATTAAGAAGCAATACAATATGAGCGATATACCTTTGAAAAAACTGGATTATCAATTTATAGCTGCTTTTCAGCAATATCTTCTTACAGACCGCAAGCAAATACCCAATACCGTCAATAAAACACTGCAAAAGGTTATTGAAGTTGCAAAATATGCAGTAAAATGTGGTTACTTGGAAAAGAATCCTTTTAATGCGTATGAGCGATTGAAAGTTGGTACTAAGTCTATTACATTTCTAACTGATGAAGAAATTGAACAATTAGAAAATTATCATTTCACACAACACAGATTAGAGCAAGTAAAGGACTTATACCTGTTTTCCGTTTACACAGGTTTAGCTTACAGAGAAGCAGCCAATCTATGTAAAGCACATCTCATAAAAGGATTGGATAATGAAATATGGATAAACATGACACGTCAAAAGACAGGTAACAGTATGGAGATTCCCCTACTACCTCCTGCACAAAAAATTCTTTCTAAATATATAACAGGTAACGAACCTATTAATAAACCATTATTACCTATGATTAGTAATCAACGTATGAACTCCTACCTGAAAGAAATTGCAGAAATATTAGGTATCAATAAACGGCTGACCACACATACAGCACGTAAAACATTCGCCAGTACAATACTGCTAAATAATGACGTTCCTATCGAAATTGTCAGTAAATTATTAGGACATTCCTCCATACGCGTAACAGAAGCAGCCTATGCACAGGTTATGAATAAAAATACCAGCAGACACATGAACCAACTAAAACAAAAACTTTATACAGAAGAAAACTAACCCAAAACCCTCTCACTTCTTTAATTGGAGTGAGGGGGTATTTTTTTAATTTTGCTCTACTAATACAAACACTCTTTTATTATGGCAGAACCCTATCTTTTTCCCGTTTCTATTCTCAAAGATATAGAACCTTGGCTGACAGAATACTTTGCATATCAACGCTTCCATATTCAACCAGAAATAGAACAGGCTTTTGAAGCTAAATATCATAGAGTAGAAGATTTTCTAAAGGTCAATAATGAACACATAAACCATATTCCACATATACATTTAGCTGAATGTGACAATCAATTTTTGGATAAGTTAGAAGCCATCATAAATAAATACTCTCCCTTTGAAAACGAGGAAAAGATATATTGTTGCTTATGGATTGCAAGTGTATTATACAGGAAATACGACAACTTTGGCAAAGACCATTCTAATTTTGATATTGACTATTTAGAGCAAAGGGATATGTTCGACCAATATTCTAAACATATCCGTCCTGAAATGCTTAAACTCCTTACCTTTCTAAAAGGGCATATCACAACTACCAATAAACAAACAGGATTCCAAACACCTCTACCAATCAGAATTGAAGCAGGAGCAGAAAGAATAGAGATAGATAATACCGCAGGTTGGTTTGTGGGTGCTTTGGAAGAATATTTGCATACCTTTTTAGGAGTAGAAAACAAAGAAGAAGCAGAGGAAGAACTAAAAACGGTCTATTCCTCCAAAGGCAGAAAATTGGATGCTGCATTTGCCCTGATGATGATGGGCACATATCACCTTTTAACTACTCATTCCAACATAAAACCTAAAAGTAACATCATACGCCTAACGCTTGACTTTCTTGAACTCTTAGACCTTGCATCAGAGAATGATGATGAAAATAACCTGAATGCCAAAATAGCCTGTCTGGAAAAACGGAACTATACCCCTAAATGGGACATGAAACCACAGGACATATACAGGACCTCACCTAACAACCATACAAACGAAACTATTAATTTCAGACTTTGGTAATCTTTTCTCCCTGTCATACGGCAGGGAATTTTTATATCTAAATACCACCTAAGTGTATTCATATTCAACTATCTAAAGAATACACTATCCTTTTACTCCCATTCTTTATAACCCTCCTACATTGATTTTCCCAACTTCGCTTTCGCAATCAAAACAGAGCTGAAAACTCCTAAAGAATAGCCTGTCAATTAGCACTTATTCTTTATAACACAGCTTTTCAGATTTGAGTTGATTTGCAATACAAAACAAGAGTTCTGATAATACCTAAAGAATAAACCACGAAACGGCATTCATTCTTTATAACACAGGCCTTAACAGAGAAGTAGTTTTGTATCACAATCAACAATTGACGGTGGCCACCTCATTTACGATTGTTTGAATAAATGAAGTATTAATTTTTAAAAACCAAACATTATGGAAAATTCAGTATCAGTAAATGAAACAGCAGTAATGAACTCAATTAAAAATGGTATGAAAAATTTACTATTTATCGAAGGTAACCGCAGTGAGATTGATAAAGCCAATGTGGTAGAATCCTACAACAAGATTAAAGCTATGGGCTTTATTCCTACTATGCCTGTTGAATTTCTCCCAATAGAACAGGCACAAAATAAATTGGGTGGCAGGCGTCTGTTAAAACCTGTACTGAAAAGAGAAAAAGGGGAAGGTATTCCTACTATCAGTAATTTCAAAATCGAAATGGAAACAGTTCCAGAAAGTGAATACCACCTATACGATGGGGTATGTGTCGATGGGCAACACAGGACAGTAGCCCTTATGTTCCCTGACATGGAAGCAGAACCCAGCTATATAGAGGTGGAAATTCCAGAAGGCATGGACGTGCTACAATACATTGCCCTGCGAAACAATGGCAAGCCGTGGAAAAATGATGATTTTTACAATTCCAAAATCCCAACCAATGATGAGCACACAGACCATATCCTGAGTAAGAGGGAAGAAAAGTTCATTACGGCATTCCTGATGAATGTTTACACCTTTGGTACTTCCAGTTTAACACCTAAGCAGATGAAAGCACTGCAACAGGGCTATAAGACAATGGATGACTTTAAAAGGATTCAGCTATCTAAGGCAACTGAAACGATTGGTGATGCCATTTGCCAAATCTGCAAAGAACACCCATTCCTGACAACTGACAAACTAAACGGCAGATTGGGGGCAGGATTGAAAGCCTTCTATAAAAACCATGATTCTGATTTATCTAAGGTTGAACAGGTGCTGAATGCTATAAATAAAACCAATTGGGAGAAATACTTTATTGCCGCTAAAGGTCACAGCATGGAAGCGAAAGCCTATGAGGAAGCATTTAATTCAGTTCTGGCTGACCTGAAACAATAATTCCAACTTAAAAGAATACTTTGGTTTTGCTCTGATGTGCACTATGGGTAAAGCCAAAGTCCTAAAAACAGGATTGGAGATATGCTTTATTTCCAAAACGGGACACCCTGACATCAAAAAAACAGTGTTCAGATACAGTTTAGTGACGATTTTCTCAGGTGATATATTTTACTTCCTCCACCTGATATATTACTGAGCTATATACTAATAACTAAAACTAATAACTAATATCCGGTTTCAGGAAAATTGATTTGAAAATGGAATTTATATCAAGCAGAAAATTATGGACGAAAATAAATTATCGTACAGGAGAATACGAAATGATGTGCATATTCGCCTGAACAATAAAGAGGCAGCCACATTTTTGGCACTCATGTTTTATTCTGACTTTAATACAGGAGAATCACATGTAATTCATAAGACACTTAGGGATAAAACAGGTATTCCTGAATCAACTTTGAAAAAGTATTTGAAAGAACTGGCAGAAAAAGGATTTACCACCCCCAACAGCTATTTTAGTGGTAAGACACCACAAGGTAAGCCCAGACGTTTAACTGACTATTCTACGCAGATTCCAGATACCTGTTATATTATGGCAGACCGTAAGTTATTAGATGTTCAGATAGGTGATTTACCACTAAAAGAACAGTCATTTATTAAGGGCTTTATTCTGATGCTGAAATGTGTTTGCCTGAATTTTACTGATACTACTTTGTACAGTTACAGGGACATGGAGAAACAAATGAATCTCTCTTATGCTACTATTGCAGGACTAATGAAGCAATGCCAGGAATATGGTTTAGTTACTCCAAATGAAAAAGGAGAAGGATATACTATTAGGAAGGGATTATTTTACAATGGCTATCCACCAATAGAAATGCCACAAAATGAATGGGATAAGCTAAAAGAAGCATATACAGCCATTTATGAGTTTTGTAAAAGTAAGAGAATAATTTGCCCTCCTTATGACCATAGGCTAATAGGTAGGATATTAGGTGTATCAGGTTGCGCAGAAGGTATAAAAGAAAGATTGGAAAAGAGAACAGACCAGTTACCTGATAACATTAGCAGTCTGAATTACTTTGTCAGAATTATTGATGGCAAGGTATTAGAACCAGAACCTGAGAAGCCTAAAACAGTAATTTATTTAGATTAGGATGTGCTTTTACTCCTTGTTTTCAGAGAGTCCACCTGACGGTGTACTCTCCATTAGTCACTATTTCGACATTTGCACCTCTTACAGAGGCTGAATGTTTTGTAAGAAAAGTGCTATTTTTCCACCTAAAGGTTTAGCTATTAAACGACAAAAGCCGTACTCCCAACTAAAAAGGAATACGGCTTTCTTCATTTACAACAATCTTACTTGCTTCGCTTTACTAACTTCTTTTTAGGCTGTTTAATCTGAGGTGGATTTTCAGACAGCCAAATTTCTGGCTTAAATATTTCAGGATAGAGCTTACACAAGGTTTCCATTCCAATATGACGGTAAAAGTCAACCGTATGTATTTCCCTGTGATGTTCCAGTCCAAACCAACCAGAAGCAATAACTCCTTTATCATTATTGTTCATTGCGCAATGATTGTGAAAGTGGGATTTGAAAAACTATTTATCTTCGCATAATTATGATGCAAAGGTACTAAAGGCAAACCCCACAAACTAAAGAACATAGCGCACAGTTGAAACAGGATTACCAACTCAAAATTACACTTCATTTTTTATTGGCATCCTTAGCAGAACAGGAAAATAATGACCAGAATACAGTCTTAACTTGTAAAAGGATTGGTGGTGGAGAAAATCTAGAATTTATGTCTTATATACCTTTTTCAAAATTTATCACCAGACTAAGTTTAGGGAGCAAAAATTATAGTTATAAGTTAAAATCATATATATTTGAAAAAAATAATAAACCTTATGAAAAAAACAATCTTCATATCGTCAACTTATAAAGATTTAGTCAAAGAACGAAAAGCTGTATGGGAATTGCTAAAAAGATATGATGTTAATATTGTTGGAATGGAAGAATTTGGAGCTCGTAAAGATTCTCCATTAACAACCTGCCTAAAAGAGGTTGAACAATCGAATATATACATTGGTATTATTGCCAATCGTTGGGGAAGTATAGAGGAAGAAAGCGGAAAATCTTACACTCAATTAGAGTATGAAAAAGCCATAGAAAAAGATAAGGAAATTTTAATATATCTAATTGATGAGACTGCTTCAGTTCAGATTGATAATATCGATTTTGGAGAAAAGCATGAATCTTTAGAATTATTTAAGAAAGAATTACAAAAAAATCATACTATTGACCGCTTTATAAATGCAACAGATTTAGTCGAAAAATTAGAAAGGAAAATCGATTCTTTGATTGGTCAATATAAATATCCATCAAATTCGGCAGAGTTTAAAGATAAAATGGAAGAATCAAAATATTACTTTGAGCGTTTTCAATTAACACCTAAATTGTATGTAAATAAGGAGGTCATTCTAAAAATAAAAAAAGACGGACGTTTATTTCCTTTATCCAAGATTTGTTGTGATACTTTCAAATTCACATATGGTGCTACAGTTGCCGTAAAAATCAAAATTTTAGAACCTTTAATTGCTGATACTATTACCAATACACTGGTTATCGAAAGTAATAATCAGGATTTTATGTGGACTATAGAAAACGACAAAGAATATACCATATTATCTCAACTTTTATTCACTGATAATAATGTAAAAAATGAAGAAGCCTATTTTAAAGATACTGTTTTTTCATGCATATCAATAAGAGATATTAAGACTGATACAGTCTGGAAATCAGGTGAAGGGAAAGCTATTTTATTACTGAAAGAATTAATTACTGAATAATCAAACTTATTCTTTAGACATAAACCTTTACAAGCCAATAGACTATACATATATGAACTTTAGAGAGTGAGACAAAATTATATGGACTCTCTTTATGTACCACAAAATGAAAATGTCTCACTGCAATAGATTAACTTTAGAAATAACTTGGCTTTAATTTTCAGCCTCTCATTTATGCCAACTCAAAAAACAGGGGTATATACTTACTTCTTTTAGCTGTCCACTTTTTTCACAGGTTATGTATTATATAAATAAAAAATGGACACCTGAATTTTAGGAGTGGAAATATATTTATGCTATTAAAAACAGGCAGCACTAAATGCTTGACGAATAGAGTCAAGTTTAGATGCGAAAGAAGTATCACGCCTTGCCGTTTCAAGATTATAGCGACTTTGCATATTATTCCAGATAGTAGCATCAATACCTAATGCTGCTTCAAGAAGTAAAGACATATCAGCAGATATTGGGCGTTTACCGTTTAGTATTTCATTCAGCATTGTATAAGAAACACCTATCAATGAAGAAAATTTCTTTTGGCTGATTCCCCTTGCCTGTAATTCGTCTTTTAATACCTCGCCTGGGTGGGTTGGCATATATGGTCTTAAGTCGTTGTTCATAATCGTTTATTTATAATGATTAGACAATTCAAGTATATTGCAAATGGTCAGAACAGGCTCTTTATCTTCTATCTTGTTTACTGTAAACTCAATGCGGTACTGTGAGTTTACCCTGATAGATGATATTCCTTTTTTATCTCCACTTAGGACTTCATAGTTTAAAGAACGAAATGGAAATATATCCTCTATTCGATTAGCAGATATAAGAATGTCTATACATTTTTTATACTTAGTGACAACGTTAGGCTGAAACCTGTATTTTTTACTTTTACATTGCCCTGTTTTGTATAGCTCACTTAAATACTCCTGTTCAAACTCTACAATCATATTGTATTATTTTACTCCACAAAGATAGGAAATTATATCGATAAATTCACTCAATTAGTGAATTTTATTTTGGTGGAAAAACTTGAAAAATTGGCTTATATATACACTTTAGAGAAAAATTCACCAACTTAAATATAGCAGACACATATATACCTTAGCTGAAAAAATACCCCTCCCCATGACAATATAAAGGTCAAATTGAAATATAGTGTTTATTTCAAGCAGTAAAGTAGTGTAACCATTTACACCCCTACCCAATAGCTGCATAAAAACGAAATGTTTAACACTTTATTTTACCCCACAACTATGAACAGAAAAGAGTATTTAATAGCACAAGGAAATGTACAGAAAGACGTTAGCGCACTCGCTGAAACATTGAAAACCCAACTTGCAGTATTCCCAGAAGCTATAAAAGTTGGTGAAGAACTAAAGGTCATTGGCTTTAAAGGGGAAACCTTGAACGACCTTTACCTGATTTGTACCAGAGGAGAAGATGAAGAAGTTTACGAACTCAAATACACCATACTCACCAGAAAATCACAAGATGGCTTAACCACTCCAAGCGAAATCCCTTGCAATGAAACGGTACAGGAGAAGTACAAGGACAAACTGCAATTCATTTACTCCATTGCAAAGAATATGTTTGTTCCTGCACTCGTTGAATTGTTATTGGATAAGACCATAGTATTAGCAGGAGAAAAAGAAGTTCCTGCTACTTTTCATGGAGTGGCAACCAAGACCAAGATTAAAAAGTTTGCTCTGATTATGGAATGACGTATAGGGGGGACAAAACTGTTATATTGAGCAGTGAAGTCGGCAAGGGGGAGCTTTACAGCTCTCTCTTGTTTTATATTATGGTTGAATTAGCACAGGAACAAACACCCTATATTTTGTCAGACTTGCCAATTCAAAAAATAACTTCTATCTGGCATTAGTAAGGGTATTTACAAATAGAATGTATGAGTAAATATCCAGATTAGAAGTTATAACCAATTCAATTTATTTACTCCATTATATACCTGAAATACCCACATTCAGGACTAAAGATATGGCTTATATACTTACAGGCATGTTGTGGGTGCATTGATACTCTATATAGGGGTATTGTGCGTTGAGAGAGGGTGTAATGCTCTCTCTCATTTTTTATAAGATGCCAATTAAGGAAAGGTATGCCAATATATTTTACAAAAGGTTGGGAGGGCTGAATGGTTCTCCCTTCTTTATCAAAGTACAACCATTCAATTTATCACAAATATGAAATCATTCAGACCAAACGAGGTAAAACTCATTTATCCAACAGTTAAACAAGCAGAGCAGGTAAGGTTAGTCAGTCCTTATGAAGCCTTTGAATTTGCTTTGCAGTTCTACGATGAAGATACGATACAGCACCATATTACGACTAAGGTCATATTACTAAGTGGCAATAGTACGGTATTAGGTGTAATGACCGTTAGTGAATCGGCACACACTTATGACATAGTGGAAACCAAGTTTATATTGCAGGCTGCCATACTTGCCAATGCCAAAAGCATTATTGTAGTGTCTAATTCTCCAAGTGGTGACTTAGAACCTAATGATGCAGAAAAGGATTTGAAGAACCAAATTAAGTTGGCAGCTTACCTATTCGATATTGAATTAGCTGATTACTTACTCATTAACAATGAGGACTATTACAGCTTTGCAGACAACAAAGTATTATAACTCATTAATAACTCACAACATGGAAACACTTAGATTATTATCAACAACACAACAGGTCGATCCTGCCTTATTTGGTGAAGAATATTCTGATTACATTGATGTAACAGAAGAAAGTCCGTTTAAGGATTACACAACCCTATTCCCAAAACCAAAGGGATTACACTTTATCAATGCCAATACAACAGAGGTAGATATACAGCACCTAAAGAATGATTGTATTGTGCCTGTATTTAGCAAGGATAATGAACTGACCGTATCACATCCTGTATTTATTGAAACGGTGTATAAGGCAGCACAGGAGTTTTTCAGGAATGAACAGATTGATACACCTGAAATCATAGTTAGCCATATTATCAAAGGCAGGATTCCAGAAGCCATACATAAGCCCGTTAATCAGTTATTGGAAACGGACAAAACGATTTACTATGAACGGATGGCGTTTGCTTTTGAGATTCCTACTATTTACTCTGATATTGCAGGGAACAGGCTGAATTTATGTATTACAGGTGTCAGGGCTTATAACCATGAAAACCTGATGAGCAAAAAGGGTACAGAACATTTTAGTGTGGCTATTGGCTTTAGGAATCAGGTATGTTGTAACTTATGTACTTTTACAGACGGTTATCAGTCTGACCTTAGAGCCATGAATCATTATGACCTGTTTAGGGGAGTAATGGACTTGTTTAGCAAATACGATGCAAACAAGCATTTACGCTTTATGCAGGAGTTTCAGAAGTACAGCCTGACAGAACACCAATTTGCACAGTTCTTAGGGAAGAGCCGTATGTATCAATGCCTGCCTTCCAAAGAAAAGCGTATGTTGCCTAACATGGAAATGACGGACAGCCAGATTAACACGATAGCAAGGAATTACTATATAGATGAAAACTTTGCTAAAGAGGGAAACAGTATCAGTATGTGGAGAGTTTACAACTTATTGACAGGAGCAAATAAGAGTTCTTATATTGATAACTTCTTAGATAGGTCGTTGAACGCTACACAACTTACAGAGGGATTAAGCAGAGCCGTACAAGGAGATTCAGAGTATAGATGGTTCATTGAAAAAAATTAAACTAAATCTTTATCTTTAACTTTTGTCCCGGACGAATGTCTTTGACCTGATTTTCAGAGATTCCGTTCCAGCGCATAATATCCTTATTCGATACTCCCGGATATTTCTTGGCGATAGACCAAAGGTTTTCTCCTTTCCGGACGGTATACAATACAAACTCACCATCGATCGTTTCGACTTTCGGGGCTGAGGCTACGTTATCTTCCTTACCGGTATAAGCAGCCTTATTCTTGTATTGATTGGCTTTTTTCTCAGGTACATACACCACCAATTTTTGCCCCGGCCGGATCGTCATCCGTTTATTGAGGTTGTTCCAGTATTTCAGGTCGGCCAAGCGGACATTGAATTTCATAGCAATAGCTCCGGGTACATCACCACTTTTCACAGTATATACCAAACGGGCCCGTCCGTCCTGTCCCAAAGCCTGTGCATGCACTTTAATCCGGTTTTTAGGATCGGCGGTCCGATCGTTATCGTTGAAATATTTACTGCGGTTACAAGCAAAAATAGAATCCTGATTATCGATAAAACTACCGATATGGTTATAAGGCATCTTCAAAGCGTACGATTTTCCAAAACCGGCAGGAATAACGTCGGCCCGGTACTGAGGGTTCAAATCACGCAATTCTTCAACAGAAAAATCCAGCTTGGCCGCAATTTGCTCGAAATGCAAAGCATCGTTCACCATAATACTGTCACACATCGGCGGCAAGGTTGATTCTATCGGGAAAATGCCATGTTCTTTATAATAAGCGAATACATAATTCGCAGCGATAAAAGCGGGCACATATCCCCGGGTCTCTCTAGGCAGATGATAGTATATATCCCAATAATTCTTTTTTCCTCCGGAACGACGAATCGCTTTATTGACATTCCCCGGCCCACAGTTATAAGCAGCTATCACCAGAATCCAGTCTTCATAAATAGCATACAGATCGTTCAGATAGCGAACTGCCGCCTGAGTTGCTTTTACCGGATCACGGCGTTCGTCGACATAGGAATTGATTTCAAGCTTATACATTTTCCCTGTGCCGTACATGAATTGCCACAATCCACAGGCCCCCGCCCTGGATAAAGCTTTCGGATTTAAAGCACTCTCGATTACAGGCAAATATTTCAGTTCCAAAGGCATACACTCTGCATCCAACGCTTCTTCGAAAATGGGGAAATAATATTCACTCCGTCCTAACATATTGGCTACCTGCAACCGTTTTTTCACCGTATACAGTTCGATGTACGTACGGACAATATCGTTGAACGACAATGGAACGGCAGATTGTAAAGAATCCAAACGCAACAGATAAACCGAATCGTTACAGGGAACAATATTTTTACAACTCTCTGCTATACAAAGCGAATCGACATAATAAGTACTATCCCGTTTCCCTGTATACCAGCTCGTATAATAATAATCCAATTTCTCCAGAAAAGATTCCGGAATAGAATCCGTTATAATCTGATTTTCAATTACAGTATCTTGCTCTACCGAAGCAACACTATCTTTAGACACCACATTCACCCCGCATACAGCATGATATAGCAGACAGGATACAGCAAAAAACAAAAAACGTATCATCTCGCGTTAAAAATTAAAAGTTAAAGTCAAACCGATACTTCCTCCGCTAACAGGACTATAGGAAGAAGTAGGTTGTAAATTAAAACTCAGATTATCATCTATCTCAAAATCATAAAAATGCGCATACACCGTGGCATCGATAATATTAATGGCATAAATAGCGGCCATCACAATATAGCACAAATCCCGGTTCCGCTTAAAAGAAGTTTTCCGGTTACTCAACGTATTTTTAAACCAGGTTTGTCCCTGGGATGTTTGCAAATAAGGATCGGTCTCCACATCGAAAGCTTTGGGAATTTTATCCCACGCGGGATTTTGCGGATAAGGCGTATCCGGATCTTTGGCTTTCGCATCCAGATACTGCACCCATTCGACATAAGCATCCCGATACTCCTTGAAACGCTTCTGATTCCAGACAATACCATAAATATCGGCAGCCATACCCCCGTACAGGATAGGCACTTTCCACCATTGTCCGTTGTATATCTGTCCCGATCCGGGAAGAAGCATAGCCATAATCGTGGCTTTATGAGGAGAATGAGGTTTCCTGACGATCTTCTCAAAAGCTTTAAGCGTATCGTCGGCAGTTACTAGCTGAGTCACCGAATCTTGCGATAAACTCAATGCTTTCACACTAAGTCCTGCCAGAATGGCTACTATCAAACAAACAATTTTTCTCATTCAATCTTATCCAACAACTCGATGATCTTTTCCAGTTCTGCATCAGACTTAAAGCCTATAATAATTTTTCCTTTCCCGCTTTCATTGCGTTTCAGTTCCACCTTGGTATCGAAACGCCGTGACAGATGTTTTTGCAACTCGATATAATCTCCGATCTCGTTACTCTTCTTCGGTTTATCTTCAACGACCGGAGCCTCTGCAGGTTCTTCCACCTGAGGATGTACCAATTCCCGGACGATCTCTTCCACTTTCCGCACCGAGAAATCATACTCCAGAATCTGTTCGAAGATCATCAGCTGGGTATCCGGGTCCTCTACTCCCAATATCGCCCGTGCATGTCCCATGGAAATTTTTTTATCCCGGACAGCCAATTGAATCTGAGCAGGCAATTTCAATAAACGAAGATAATTGGCAATAGTAGCTCTTTTTTTCCCTACTCTCTCACTCAAGCCATCCTGAGTGAGATTGCATTCATCTATCAAACGCTGGTAACTGATGGCAACCTCGATCGCATTCAGATCTTCACGCTGAATATTCTCGATCAAAGCTAATTCCAGCAGACTATCGTCTTCTGTTTTACGAATATAAGCCGGAATAGTCGACAAGCCGGCTAATTTGGAAGCCCGGAATCTTCTTTCTCCGGCAATAATCTCATATTTCCCTTCTTCGACAGCCCTTACGGTAATGGGTTGTACAATTCCTATCGCTTTAATAGAGGCAGCCAACTCACTCAGAGCCTCCTCGTCAAACTCCGTTCTCGGCTGAAAAGGATTGGGACGGATATCGGCAAGATTCAACTCTTGTATGGCCGATACGACAATCTCTCTGGTCACCGGTTCTTCAGCCGCATCAGCAATCAGGGCTCCCAGCCCCCGTCCTAATACATTTTTTTTTGCCATAACTCTATTTCATTTTGATTATAAATTTACGATTCGATATAAAAAAGGGATACGATCGTAAATCGAAAATCTTCCTTCTGTATTTATTTTAATGTAGATCTACTTTTATTCCAAATTTCTTTTAATCAACTCTTGTGCCAACAACATATAGTCTTCAGATCCACGGCTATTTGCATCGTAGAGGATAGCAGGCTGTCCGAATCCGGGAGCTTCTGCCAGTTTCGTATTCCGGTTGATCAATGTCTTGAACACCATATCCTGAAAATTCTTTCTCACCTCTTCAACCACCTGATTCGACAACCTCAACCGGGCATCGTACATCGTCAACACAAATCCCTCGATCTCCAGATCGGTATTCAACCGTTTCTGAATCAGTTTTATCGTACTCAACAATTTTCCAAGTCCTTCCAAAGCAAAATACTCACATTGCACCGGAATAATCACAGAGTCGGCAGCTGTCAGTGAATTTACGGTAATCAGTCCCAAAGAAGGTGAACAGTCGATCAGAATATAATCGTATTTATCCCTCACCGGTGCAAGCACTTTCTTCATGATATTTTCACGGTCCTCCAGATTCATCATATCTACTTCAGCTCCGACCAGGTTAATGTTAGAAGGTAATAAAGCTAAACGGTCGATCTCAGTCTTCAATGTTGCCTTTTCTGCTTCCAGTCCGTCGACCAGACATTCATAGATGGTCGAATCTCCTAATTTTTGCACGTCATATCCCAATCCAGACGAAGCATTTCCCTGTGGATCTGCATCTACCAACAAAATTTTTTGCTCCAAAACTGCCAGACTGGCAGCAAGATTCACTGAAGTTGTTGTTTTTCCGACACCACCTTTTTGATTTGCAATAGCAATGATCTTAGACATAAATTCCCATTTTATGATATTTGTCGTAAAAGTACAATTAAAAAAATTATCTCTTTGATTTTTGAATACCTTTTTAATAACAAAAACGGCTTTTTTACTAACAATTCATTTTTTCAAACTGACAGTCAGAGATATACAAACCGCCTCACTCTCCGGGATAAACTTATCCCGAAAAACAGAAATTATTGCTACTTTTACTCCCGCAAATAGTCGGTACCCTCAATCAGGTATATTTAATCGATAAATCGAGTATTTATGTTATCAGTCATTCAATTTCTACATCCGGTATTTCTATACGGATTACTGTTATTGGTTATACCTGTTCTATTACATTTGTTCAGTTTAAAGCGATATAAAAAAGTCTATTTCAGCAACTTCAACTTTCTGGAAGCTTTACAAAAGCAAAAGAAAAACAGTTCACGTTTAAAAAATTTAGTGTTGTTGTTTCTGCGTCTATTAGCTTTAAGCTGTATCGTCATCGCTTTTGCTACCCCCTATCTCAACCCGGAAGGAAAAGCTTTGCCCGCAACGACCACTCCCCGGATTTTTATCTACGCCGACAATTCTTTCTCGATGACCAATACAGGTTCGCAAGGAAGTCTTTTCGAAGAAGCGAAAAAACATCTTTTCGACATCGTCGATACCTATCCCGCCGGTAGCCGTTTCAGCTTGTTCACCAATGATAAAGTTCTTCCGGTCACATTGGATAAAGAAAAAATGCTCCAGGCTATCGGGAATCTTAAAATCAGCCCGGCCACTAAACCACTTTCTCAAGTCTATAAAGAAGTAAAAGAATCGGGAGAAAACCAGCCGGGTACGCTATTCCTGATTTCTGATTTCCAGAAAAAGAACTGTGATTTCCAACACATCACCACCGACTCAACCCTGGAATCCGTCTTTCTGATGATGAAACCTGAAAACCGAAGTAATCTCTATATCAAAGAAGTGAACTTCGGGCAAGCCTTCCATAAACAAAATCAATCCGAAACAGTATATATCACCCTGGTCAACACTTCAGACAGGGATTTTCACCATATTCCGCTCACCTTGACGATCAACGGAAAAAAGCGCAGCATCATCCAAACCGATCTCGAAGCCCATAGCGAAAAGAAGGTTGAAATCAGTTATCTGAACACAGCAGAAGACTTTTATAAGGGAACGGTAGAAATCTCCGATTTTCCGGTCCTTTTCGACAATACATTTTATTTTGCCTATCCGGTCAGTGAAAATACCGAAATTCTGTATTTATGGCAACAGGAGGAAAATCCCTATTTTGGAAAACTATTTTCGGATTCCAGCCATTTTAGTTTTACCTCCATTCCTGTCAACCAGGCAGTCCGGCAAAACCTTCCCCGCTACAGCCTGATTATCCTGGACGGTCTGACCGACAGCTCTACAGGTCTGGAAAGCATGTGGGAAGACTATCTGATGAACGGAGGCAATCTATTGGTTCTTCCGGCCTCTTCCTCTCCCGAAGTTCAGAATAAATTCTTACAAAAAATACAAGCTCCCCGCTACGACAAACGGGATACCAATACCGTAATCGCTCATATCGAAACCCAGGCAGCCTTATTCCGGGATGCATTCGAACAACCGGATATTAAAACAATACTCCCTCAAATCCGTCAGTATTACCGGCTTATTTTACCCGCCCATACCGAAATCTTATTATCGGATAAACACTCGGCACCTCTATTGGTATCCCGGCATTACGGCAAAGGAAATCTTTACCTTTCTGCTTTCAACTTTCTGCCCACCGACAGTGATCTGGTATTTCATCCTTTGTTCGTACCACTTTTGGTCAACATGGCTTTTCAGGTCAATACCGGTCTTCATACCTCCTACTTTCTGAATACCACCGCTCCCGTACTTCTGAATACCCGAACGATCCAGACCAACCAACCCCTGCAAATCCGGAACGAAAACCACACCTTTGAATTTATCCCTGAGGTGCGGAAAAATTTCAGTGGCGACCTGCAACTCACCAACGCAACGACCATACAAGAAGCAGGATTATTCGAAGTATACCAGGAAGACCGTCTGGTCGATGTACTGGCCTGGAACTACGACCGTACCGAATCACAAATGGAATTTTGTAAGGAACAGGAACTAAGCCAATATTTTCCCCGAAGCAAGGTGCCAGATATTAAAACAACCTGCTTCGATCACAATAGCGAATTAGTAAAAGAGATTGTTTTACAAGATAATAACAAATACCTCACCGGCTGGTTTATCCTGATCGCTGTATCGGCTTTATTGCTGGAGCAGCTGGTGTGGCGAAAAAAACTGAACTGATGAAGCCCGAAACCCATGCCACTCCGACGGCACAAGACATCATAGCCGAATTAAATGCCCTCGGTAATCCGGATAAAGCCGCACACCTTTCCCGTTTTTTCAAAACCGGGAAAGGTCAATACGGAGAAGGAGATCTTTTCCTGGGAATCACCGTTCCCGAACAAAGAAGCATAGCACTGAAATACCGTAAAGCAACACCTCCGGTCTTAGCCGAGTTGATCTCTTCTCCCTACCATGAAATCCGGCTAACCGGCTTGCTTATCCTGGTAGACCAATTTACTAAAAACAAAGACGAAGCTTTCCGGCAAACCTGCGTCGATTTCTACCTTTCACAAACCCGAAACATCAATAATTGGGATTTGGTAGACCTCACCTGCTACAAGCTTTTGGGAGTATGGTTGACAGATAAAGACCGCGGGATATTGTATGTTTTAGCCCACTCGTCCAATATGTGGGAACAGCGGATAGCTATAGTCAGCTGTATGCATTTTGTCCGGCAAGGAGATTTCCGGGACTGTCTGGCTATTTCGGACCTGCTTCTGAACCACCCCCACGATCTGATCCACAAAGCCGTCGGCTGGTTGCTCCGTGAAACCGGCAAAAAAGACCGTCAGGTATTGAAAGACTTTTTATCTTCCCGTTCCAGCCGGATGCCCCGCACCATGCTCCGCTATGCCATCGAGCACTTCCCGGAAGAAGAACGGAAAAAATACCTGAGTAGTCATTAATTTCTTATCTTTGTCCCGTATTACACATAAAATTATGATCAGTTATTTACAAGTAGATAATCTCAGCAAACGGTTCGGCGAGCAACTGTTATTCGAAAATATATCTTTCGGGATCGGTAAAGGACAAAAAGTAGCCTTGATCGCCAAAAACGGAATGGGTAAATCCACGCTTTTGCGGATTATTGCCGGAAAAGATACCTCGGAGAGCGGGACGGTAATTTTCAGAAACGACATCACAGTGGGTATCCTGGACCAGGATCCGGCTTTAGATCCCGAAAATTCTGTATTCGAAGAAGTATTCCACTCGGATTCTCCTGTGTTGAAGCTGATTAAAGCTTATGAAGAAGCAGTTGCGCACAACCATACCGAAGCTTTAGAAAAACTGATTCCCGAAATGGATATCCATTCGGCCTGGGATTACGACACAACGATCAAGCAAATCCTCTCGGAACTGAAAATCGATACTTATGACAAAAAAATCGGTCAGCTTTCGGGAGGACAGAAAAAAAGAGTCGGCCTGGCCAAAGTATTGATCAGTAATCCGGATTTCTTAATCCTGGACGAACCGACCAACCACCTGGACATCGAAATGACCGAATGGCTCGAGGAATACCTGGGTAAATCGAATGCCACCCTGTTGATGGTCACTCACGACCGGTATTTTCTGGACCGGGTATGCAATCAGATAATCGAAATCGACGAATTCGGTCTGTTTTCTTATTCGGGTAACTATGCTTACTACCTGGAAAAAAGAGAGGAACGGATCGAAAACCGCAATGCCGCCATCGACAAGGCCCGTAACCTGTTACGTACCGAACAGGAATGGATGCGCCGGATGCCTCAGGCCCGTAGTCATAAAGCACAATACCGGATAGACAACTTTTACAAACTCAAAGAAACAGCCTCTCAGAATACGACAGAGAAAAAATTGGAACTGGACATCCAGGGTAAACGACTGGGTAAAAAAATCCTGGAACTCGACCATGTATCTAAAAGCTTCGACGGGCATTGTATACTCCGCGATTTCTCTTATAAATTCGTCAGGGGAGAAAAAATCGGTATCGTCGGGAAAAACGGAGTGGGCAAATCTACGTTCCTGAATATTATTACCCAAAATCTGCAACCGGACAGCGGATCGATTTCGATCGGCGAAACCGTGGTTTACGGCTACTACAAACAATCCGGTATCGCTTTCAATGAAACGGACCGGGTGATCGATATCGTAAAAAACATTGCCGAACGCATCGATCTGGGCAACGGGCGAATTATGTCCGCTTCTCAATTCCTGGAATATTTCATGTTCACCGACAAACAGCAATATTCCCTGGTCGAAAAGTTGAGCGGAGGGGAAAGAAGAAGATTGTATTTGCTTACCGTATTGATGGGCAATCCGAATTTCCTGATCCTGGACGAGCCAACCAATGATCTGGATATCATCACGTTGAATGTACTGGAAGAGTATCTGAAAGGCTTCAAAGGTTGTCTGTTGATCGTATCCCACGACCGTTTTTTCACCGATAAAGTGGTCGACCGGATTTTTGCTTTCGAAGGGAACGGAATCGTTAAAGATTTCCCCGGTAATTATACCATTTATAAGAATAAAAAAGAAGAAGAAAAAGAACAACTGGAGAAAACTGAAAAAGAAAAGAAAAAAACAGAGCAGCCCCAATCCACTCCGAATAATTCTGTAGAGAAAAAACGCAAACTAAGCTTTAAAGAACGCCAGGAAATGCAACAGCTCGAAACAGACATGGAACAATTGAACACAGAGAAAACAATCATCGAAACCGCATTAAATTCCGGCAACCTGTCCCCCGAAGAACTAGTAGCGCAATCCAACCGTATTGCTGAAATAATCGCTATCTTAGACGAAAAAGAAATGAGATGGTTAGAGCTCAGTGAAATCTGATCATCCGGCTTATAGTTTTTTACCTTATTCATATTATGATCCAGGAAACGATTAAAAATTTTCTTCAACAACATCACATCTCCCGGGATGCAGGATTTATATTGGCCGTCAGCGGCGGAGCCGACTCCATATGCATGTTACATGCATTCAAATACCTGAATCTGAAGATGTTGGTTTTGCATTGCAATTTTTCGTTAAGGGGTAAAGAATCGGACATGGACGAACAATTTGTCAAACGTTTCTGTGATAGTTACGGCATCGCTCACAGCGTCAAAAAATTCGATACCCTGAAGTATGCCCGCGAAAACGGACTTAGTGTAGAAATGGCAGCCCGCGAACTCCGTTACACCTGGTTTCGGGAAATGAAAGAAAAGAAAAAGATGGATTACATTGTCGTCGCCCATCATGCCGACGATGTTGCCGAAACCGTTTTGATCAATCTCTGCCGGGGAACAGGTATAAAAGGGCTAACCGGTATAAAATCCATCAACGGAGACATCCTTCGTCCTCTGCTCCCATGTTCTCGGACAGATATACTGAAATACATAGAAGACCACCAATTGGGGTTTCGGACCGATTCCACCAATAATTCACTGGATTATGTGCGTAATAAAATACGCCACCAGATCATCCCGGTCCTCAAAGAAATCAATCCTTCGTTTCTGGATACCATGACCGAAAATTGCGAAACCCTGAAAGAAACAGAAGAAATCTTTCAATACGGCATTCATCGGTTTCAGGAAGAAATTCTGGATTGCGAGGAAGACGAATTATTGATTCATATTTCCAAAACGCTGGCCACACCCGCCCCTTATACTTTTTTATATGAAACCTTGAAACCTTTCGGTTTTAACAAAGTCCAGATCCGTGACATTCTGAATACGCATACAGCTATCCCCGGCAAACAATTCATCGCCGGCCATCATACCCTGGAAAGAGGCAGAATATTCTGGCGGCTTTACGACAACAGCAAATGCAGCCGGACAATCGTTTCAATTCCAACAACAGGTATTTATACGATCGGAAAACTAAAAGTCGAATTTACGCTCTTCCCCCGTACAGAAGAGTTTGTGATTCCACAGCAACCCGATATCGCTTGTCTGGATGCCGACAAACTCCAATTTCCCCTGCTTATCCGTAATTGGCAAGCCGGAGACTATTTTTGTCCGATCGGGATGAAAAAAAGCAAGAAAAAACTCAGTGATTTTTTCAGAGATCAAAAATTCAGCAGCAAGCAAAAACAGGAATGTTTATTATTGCTTTCGGATGAAAAAATAGCCTGGATTATCGGAAACCGCCCGGACGACCGATTCAAAATCACCTCATTTACCAGTAATATATTACAAATCAGCATTTTATAACAAAATATAAAATTTGATCATAAAATAAAAAGGGATATTCAGTAAATAGTATAAAATTAGCCAACTAATTCATACACAAAATGTT
>ENA-ORNP01000433-ORNP01000433.1-human-gut-metagenome-genome-assembly--contig:-NODE-433-length-50356-cov-15.765869_pt1 | contig 50356 bp, 47 predicted proteins | sample MGYA00242119_ERZ509030 | MGnify/ENA primary metagenome ERZ509030 (study PRJEB26280, sample SAMEA2338708) | human gut metagenome | biome: human gut; feature: human-associated habitat; material: faeces... | reverse complement strand
GGTTCTGCTGCCTTATGCAAGAAATAAAAAATGGAATTGATAGAACCCACCTTAATAATAATATCTGCCATACTTACGGGTATGCCCTCCGGCATACACACGTATCGACAGCAAAAGTAGCAAATAATGCAGACAAAAAACTTTATCGACAAATAAAAATTTCGCAACCTTGTCACAAAAAACTAAATTTGCACCTGTCAAACCGAATTCCCTTGGCATATGCCCTCCATTACTAACCAACAAACAGACAATGTCATCAAGGACCTGCGCTACCTGCGCCTGCTGGCCCGTGACTTCCCGACAATTTCAAGCGTCACTACGGAAATCATCAATCTCGAAGCTATTCTTCACCTGCCCAAAGCCACGGAACACTTCATGGCTGACCTGCACGGCGAGAACGAGGCATTCCAGCACATTCTGCGCAATGCTTCGGGAAACATCAAACGTAAGGTGAACGAACTCTTCGGCAACACGCTGCGCGAGCAGGAAAAAAAAGACCTCTGCACGCTCATCTACTACCCCGAACAGAAGCTCGAGCTTGTGAAGGCCAGCGACGACCATCTTGAAGACTATTACCAGACTACGCTGAACCAGCTCGTGACAGTCTGCCGCAACGTCTCGTCAAAATACACGCGCTCCAAGGTTCGCAAAAGCCTGCCGGAAGAGTTCTCATATATAATCGAGGAATTACTCCACGAATCCATTGAGGACCACAACAAGCAGGCCTATTTCAACGTCATCATCCACACAATCATCTCGACTGGCCGTGCAGACGACTTCATCGTCGCCCTGTGTTACCTGATCCAACGTCTGGCCATCGACCAACTCCACATACTCGGCGACATATACGACCGGGGACCCGGTGCCCACCTCATCATGGACACGCTCAGCCACTACCACAACCTGGATATCGAATGGGGCAACCACGACGTGCTGTGGATGGGCGCAGCAGCAGGAAGTCCCGTCTGCGTGGCAGGATTGTTGCGCCTTTCGCTGCGATACGCCAACACGCAGACGCTCGAAGAAGGCTATGGCATCAACATGGTGCCCCTCGCCACCTTTGCCATGGAGACGTATGCAGGCGACGAATGCCGGCCTTTCCTGCCCAAAACGGATGAAGGACAGGACCTGAGCGACAAAACCTTGCGTCTCATCACCGAGATGCATAAGGCTATCGCCATCATCCAATTCAAGCTCGAAGGTCAACTTTACGAGCGCCACCCGGAATGGGGAATGAAAGACCGCGCACTACTCCGTGCCATCGACTACGACAACCACACCATTACGATAGACGGAAAAGCCTACCCCCTGCTCGACCACTCTTTCCCAACCATCGATCCCGAAGACCCGTTTGCGCTCACGGCGGAAGAGAGAGAACTGATGAAGAAACTAGTTCATTCTTTCCGTATATGCGACCGGCTACAACGCCACATGGCCTGCCTGCTGACACACGGGGCTATGTTCGGAGTCTATAACTCAAACTTGCTCTTCCACGCATCCATCCCCCTGAACGAGGATGGCAGCCTTCGCGAAGTCTGCGTCGGACAAGAACGCGTAAAAGGCAAGGAACTTCTCAAAAAAGTTGAGGAAATGATCCGCACAGCATTCGATCACAGCGCTGAAACGACAGACAAAGAAGAAGCACTCGACTTTTTCTGGTATCTTTGGTGCGGCCCTGACTCTCCACTTTTCGACAAATCGAAGATGGCCACGTTCGAACGATACTTCATAGCCGAACGGGAAACGCATGCCGAAGAGAAAGGGTGGTACTACAAACTGCGGGACAACGCCGCCGTGTGCGACCGCATCCTCGACGAGTTCGGCGTGCAAGGCCAACACCGCCACATCATCAACGGCCACGTGCCCGTGCGCGTGGGCAAGGGCGAAAACCCCATCAAGGCCGACGGGCGGCTGATGGTCATCGACGGCGGTTTCGCCAAAGCATACCACAACACAACCGGCATCGCCGGCTACACCCTCGTCTACCACAGCCGCGGATTCCAGCTGGTGCAGCATGAGCCCTTCACCTCCACGGAAGAAGCCATCCGCAACGGGACGGACATCAAGAGTACCACGCAAATCGTCGAGATGACCGGTCAGCGCGCCATGGTCAACGACACCGACATCGGTGCCGAACTGCGCGTGCAGATTGCCGACCTGAACAACCTGCTCCTCGCCTACCGCCGCGGTTTCATCAAGGAGAAAAGCTGACTCATCGCCCCGTCGCGGGAGCGCGGGCAAGGCGCTGCCCATCCTTTTCGCGCAAAGGTCTCCACAAGGTCGCCCAGATGGCTCACACGGCCACAGGCGGCCTTTCTTTTGTTTGGAGACGGAGAAACGGTCAGCCTCTCAGGAAATCCTATCAGCCACTCAGGAATTTCTGTCAAGGACTTAGGATTTTCTGTCAGGGCTTCCGTTCGTGAAATGAATATACTATTCCCGTCCAATGTATATGCTATTTTCGCTGAAAAAGCTTTGGAGCTTTCAAACAATGGCTTAAATTTGCCCACGATGCTTAACCAAAATCGTGTGCTTATGAAAAATAAGCGTTTGGCGGTGCCTGTGCGCCCTCGCCTTGTTACCCACCCTTTTGACCTCGTGCATGGCGTTCGACGAGACCGACCCGTTGCATGAAGACAGCGGCCCGCCGCCCCCGATGGTGGACATGGCCAAGCTCTACCTCAGCGAGCGAGGCGGAAAAGTGGCCCCTCTTCATGGGGCTAAAACCGTGAAAAACACAGAAAGCGGGAAGAAACGCGCCAGACAGTCTGTGAACGTCCCCGTAGGGGGCGGAGGAAATGGACTGGGAAACCTTCCAGCAAATTGAGAAAAACGGGGAAACACTCATCCCTTTCTCTTGAAGCACGGAGCGGCCACCGCCATGGTGGAATACTTCGACGAAGGCCACCCCCGCAAGGTGGCCGCCCCGTTGCGGAGCAAGTTCCTCGTCAAGCACTGCGCGGGCGGCGAGTTGGCTGGCTTCGTGGTGAGCTACCTCCCCTCGCACGCATACAGCCGCCGTCATCCAGAAGGCGTCGATTCGCTGGACGTCACGTTCGGAGGCACGGGTTACAGCGGCTTCTACTTCGTCTCGCGTCTGGACGGCCGAATGCTCCACGGCACCCTCTACAAGGACGGCGAGGCACAGGCCTTCGTCAATGTGGACAACTACCTGCGCCTCGACACGGCGGCAGCGGACTACGCGGCCGACCCGTTCTCGATGTCCATGTTCGTGGGCGGGAAGATGACGCGCGTGGGGTTGAGCCGCAACGTGGGCGAGACGCCGAACTCCACGTGCATCTTTTGCGGCCTGCCCGTGTATGGCACGATGTGCCCTTGCTGGAAGACGGTCATCATCGAAGCGGAACGTTGCGAGCGATGCGGCAAGTCGCACCCGTGGCGCGACTATTGCGAGATGTGCACGGAGTGCAAGCGCATGCCCTGCGAATGCCCCGACGACCCGGGCTACGATCCCACGAAAGATCCGGACTACAATCCCAACCCCGGCGGCTCCGGGAGCCAGACGGGCGGCGGTGGCGGACAGGCCGGAGGCCGCGGCGACGGCGGGAAACCCTCGGGCGGCGGCCAGACCGGCGGAGGTGGTGGAAGCCAGACCACGCCGAAAGGCTACCTCATCCCGGCAAACATCACCAATGCGGCAGAACGTGTCTGCGAAAGACTGACAGCTGAACGTGGTGAAAGTGAAGCCATCTGTAATTTGAGCGTGCAGGAAATGTATAAGGAACTGATAGGTACGCTTCCGGATGAAATGGACACATTAGCCAATGGAATGGTGCGTTATTGGTCAAGAACCCCTGACTTATGGCATCCAATCTCTTTATACCAAGCCCAAGACTATGCCAACAAAGGCTACTTTGTAGTAATAGGTTGGGTCAATCCAACAGGAATACATGGACACGTCGTTGTCGTGGTTCCGGGAGAGATGGAATACAGTGGAGTATGGAAAAAGAAAGTACCTGTAGTTCTTGAAATGGGAGAAGATAGACGGTACGCAAAAGCAAAGTTAAGCATGGGTTTAGTACCCGGGACTGAGAAAGACTTAAAAGTGTTTTATTATAAAAAATCAACAAAATGAGAACGATTGCAATTCATATACTGTTTTGTCTCGCCGTAATAAGTTACGCACAAACGGGCGAACGTATTTTCACCTACGATGCGGTGGGCAATGTCGTGCCTAACGCTAAATTCATCGGTGAGCGTAAACTCATGAATGACGGTGTGGTCATGGCCCACGAGGCAGACGTCACTGTCCAATCTTCCGACAAAGCTTACACCTATACGCTCAGCTTGTCGCAGATGGAGACAGCCAAAGACATAAAGTTTTTTGATGTGATAGATATCAAGTGTGCAGGGAAATCCATATTTAAGATGAAGTCACAGGAGGCTTGGAATGGTGAACGTTCGCTGGCTGATGGTTCCAAGTTAGGATACGTAACGGTTAGATACTTGGACGTTCAAGTAACGGCTCTTGTCTTTGCCGGATGGAGTTATGCCGGCGATGCTCCATGGATCATGATCGTCATCCTGAACAAGGACAAGGCCACGGTGGTGTTCAACCGGCGAGGCGTCATCCAAGAATGCACTACGGACAACTACTATGGTCTGAACCTGACCTATGCTGACCAATATCAGGAACTGGACAGCAAGGGTAACCGCCACCCCGCCGACAGCGAGTTGAAGAAGTTCCGCATCTGGCAGGAGGGACAGTACCTCCGTTTTGCGCAGACGCAGTGAGAAACAGCCTCCCGTCCGGTTGGCGGCGGGAGGCTTTACTAACCCATTCAACGAATGAAAACGACAATCATTTCCGTCTTGTTGCTCTTCATGGGCATAGCGGTTCACGCACAAACGAGTGAACGTATTTTCACCTACGATGCGGCGGGAAACGTCGTGCCCAATGCTTCGTTTATCGACCCAATCGAACCTATCACTTGGCCAACGACATGGGTGGATGAGGCTACGCAAACCATCTACTCGTCCGACAAGGCCTATCGCTACGAAATCCGGCTTCGCAAGCAGGCCGAGGCTGAGGGCATGAAGCTCTTTGAGGCCATGGAGATAAAGTGCGCTGGAAAAACTATTTTGGACTTGAACAGCCAAGAAGCATGGGCTTGTGATTATCCGCTCAGCGACGGTGTGGCCGAGGGGTACTTCACCGTGAAGCATCTGGACGTGCATGTAACAGCGCTGGTTCTGCTGGGCTGGTGTTACAACACCGATGTCCCATGGATCACCATCATTATATTGAACCGGGACAAGGCTACGGTGGTATTCCACCAGCGGGGAGACATCCGCCAATGCACTACGGACACACCTTATGGCCTCAATATGGTGTATGCGGATAAAATCCAAGGTGTAGACGAGAACGATAATCCGACGCCACCTGATAGCGAGCTTCGAAAGTTCCGCATCTGGCAGGAAGGACAGTACCTCCGCTTTGCACAGACGCAGTGAACAGTCTCATTTGCGCAGACGGCTTTTCGGTCGTCTGCGCAAATGTCTCAGAGAAAGCAATAAACAAGATTGTCCTTTCCATAATGACTTTACCTCTGCTCTCTTCCCGCTCAATTGTTCGATGGATTGCCTTTACACTCATGGCGCTCCTGCTGCTCGCCCTGCCATGGGTTCACCCACGTACCTCACCCGGGATGAATTGAATTTCTCACCAACCGTGAACATGGTTATGCGAACACCATGGAAGCCACACGCAATTACGACATACCCTCGGAAGAAATGCCCCGACTCCGGCCGGGCGCTACGTTTTTTGCCACGCGGAGTTTCCTTATTCACAGTTTTTTAGCTAACTTTGCGCCCCGGAAAATAACGACACAGCAACATGATCACCGTTAGCAACCTCGCCATCCAATTCGGAAAGCGTGTTCTCTACAAAGACGTCAACCTCAAATTCACCAACGGAAACATCTACGGCATCATCGGCGCCAACGGCGCAGGAAAATCCACCCTGCTCAAAGCTATCTCAGGCGAACTCGAGCCCAACAAAGGTTCTATCGAGCTCGGCCCGGGCGAACGTATGTCTGTGCTCAGCCAGGACCACTTCAAATTTGACGAGCACACCGTGCTTGACACCGTCCTCATGGGGCACACGGTCATGTGGGACGTGGCCCGTCAGCGCGACGCCCTTTACGCCAAACCCGACTTCTCGGACGAAGACGGTATGAAAGTGGCCGAACTCGAAGAAAAGTTTGCCAATCTCGGCGGATACACAGCCGAAAACGACGCCGCGGCCCTGCTGAGCGGTCTCGGCATCAAAGAGAAGCTGCACGGCAAACTTATGAAGGAACTCTCGGGTAAAGAGAAAGTGCGTGTCATGCTGGCACAGGCTCTCTTCGGCGAACCAGACAATCTGCTGCTCGACGAACCTACCAACGACCTCGACCTTGAAACCGTTGAATGGCTCGAAGATTATCTCGGCAATTTCGAACATACGGTTCTCGTCGTCAGTCACGACCGTCACTTTCTCGACCAAGTCTGCACGCACACAGTTGACATAGACTTCGGTAAAGTGACACTTTTCTCGGGCAATTATAGTTTCTGGTACGAATCAAGCCAGCTCGCCCTGCGACAGGCCCAGAACCAGAAGCAAAAAGCAGAGGAAAAACGCAAGGAACTCGAGGAGTTTATCCGCCGTTTCTCAGCTAATGTGGCTAAAAGCCGCCAGACAACAAGCCGCAAAAAGATGTTGGAGAAACTCAATGTCGACGAAATCCAGCCTTCAACGCGCAAATATCCCGGCATCATTTTCCAAATGGATCGCGAACCAGGCAATCAGATTCTTGAAGTCGACGGTCTGAAAGCCATTGCAGACGATGGCACCGTCCTCTTTGACAACCTCTCATTCAACGTGGAGAAAGGCGAAAAGATCGTATTCATTAGCCACAACCCGCGAGCCATGACTGCGCTTTTTGAAATCATCAACGGCAACATGGCGCCCGCAGCGGGTACATTCAAGTGGGGCGTCACCATCACGACGGCCTACCTTCCACTCGACAACACATCTTTCTTCGACTGCGACCTGAACATGCTCGACTGGCTCAGCCAATATGGCGAAGGTAACGAAGTTTATTTCAAGGCATTCCTTGGGCGCATGCTTTTCAAAGACGAAGACATTCTGAAAAAAGTACGTGTTCTCTCGGGAGGCGAAAAAATGCGCTGCATGATTGCCCGTATGCAACTGCGCAATGCTAACTGCCTCATTCTTGACACGCCGACCAACCACCTCGACATGGAGAGTATCCAAGCATTCAACAATAACCTGAAACTCTATAAAGGCAACGTACTCTTTGCCAGTCACGACCACGAATTCATCAACACAGTAGCCAACCGCGTCATCGAACTGACCCCCAACGGCACCATTGACAAACTGATGACCTACGAAGACTACATCCACGACGACCGCATAAAAGAACTGCGCACACAAATGTACGGAACGGAATAAACGTCAGGTTTCCGTTTTTGGTACATTTCTTGCTGTCCTATTCTTAAACCATTAAAATCATGAGCAACAACGATAAGATAAACAGCCCCGAAGAGGAAGAAGTAAAAGACGCTACCCCTGAAAGCGAGCAGGAAGAAACACAAAATGCTGAGGAGCAACCGGTAGAAAAGACAGATGCCGAAAAACTGGCTGAAGCAGAAGAGCAGATTGCATCACTCAAAGACAAATACTTGCGGCAGGTAGCCGAGTTCGACAACTACCGTAAACGCACAATGAAGGAAAAGACCGAACTCATCCTCAATGGCGGTGAAAAGGTCATGCAAGCACTCCTACCCATCCTTGACGATTTGGAACGCGCCCAGACAAACATGGCGAAAAGCGATAACGTCGAAACACTACGCGAAGGTGTCGACCTCATCATTTCCAAACTCGTGAAAACGCTGTCAACACAAGGTCTGAAAAAGATGGAAACCGACGGAGAGGATTTCAACACGGACTTTCACGAAGCTATAGCCCTAGTCCCTGTGGAAGATGACAGCAAGAAAGGAAAAATCATAGACTGCGTACAGGCAGGCTACTTGCTGAACGAAAAAGTGATCCGCCACGCAAAAGTAGCCGTAGGACAATAAAAAAGGAACCAGAGCGCACATTAATATATTGTATGGCGACTGAAATAGATTACTACGAAGTGCTCGGCGTCGCCCGCACCGCGAGTGCAGACGAGATCAAGCGGGCATATAAGAAGATGGCTATTAAGTATCACCCGGACCGCAATCCGGGGGATAAAGAGGCCGAAGAAAAATTCAAACAGGCTGCGGAGGCCTACGACGTGCTCCGCGATCCAGACAAGCGTGCCCGCTACGACCAATTCGGAGCTGCCGGAGTGAACGGTGCAGGCGGTTTCGGAGGGTTCGGCGGCGGCCAAGGCATGAACATGGAAGATATCTTCTCCATGTTCGGCGACATTTTCGGAGGCCATGCCGGTTTCGGAGGTTTTGGCGGCTTCGGAGGAGGACGCCCCCAACAACGGCAATACAAAGGTAGCGACCTGCGCCTGAAAGTCAAACTCTCGCTCGAAGAAATCGCCAAAGGCGTCACCAAGAAATTCAAGGTCCATAAAGACGTGAACTGTCCTGAATGCCACGGCACAGGATGCGAGAACGGAAGCCGCCCGGAGACTTGCCCCACATGCCACGGTTCCGGCTATGTAATGCGCACCCAGCGGAGCGTGTTCGGCATGGTTCAAACCCAATCGCCTTGTCCCACATGCCATGGGGAAGGAACAGTCATCAAGAACAAGTGCAAAAAATGTCATGGCGACGGGGTGGTCAGCGGTGAAGAAATCGTAGAAATCAGCATCCCCGCAGGCGTGGCCGAAGGCATGGTAGTCAACGTGCCCGGAAAAGGCAACGCAGCCAAGCACAACGGAATAGCCGGCGACATTCAAGTTCTCATTGAGGAAGAAGCCCATCCCGAATTTGTCCGCGACGAGAACGATTTGATCTACAACCTGCTCCTCACTGTCTCCCAAGCTACACTCGGCGACACGGTCGAAATCCCGACAATCGATGGCAAAGCCCGCGTCAAAATTGAGCCAGGCACACAACCCGGGAAGGTACTCCGTCTCCGCGGAAAAGGCCTTCCGGCCGTACAAGGTTACGGACAAGGCGTCGGAGACATCGTTGTAAACATCAGCGTCTACATCCCCGAAACCCTAAGCCGCGACGAAAAAAACGCTTTCGAAAAGATGAAGGACAGTGACAACCTCCGTCCGAGTTCAAGTATCAAGGACACCATATTCCGCAAGTTCCGTTCATACTTCGAATGATGACCTACGAAGAGACGCTGGCCTACCTTTACGAAAGTGCGCCCCTGTTCCAACAGATTGGCGGCGGAGCATACAAAGCCGGACTGGAAACCACGCAAACGCTTGACGCTCACTTTGGGCATCCACACCGAAAGTTCCGTACCATACACATCGCCGGAACCAACGGTAAGGGTACCTGCTCCCATTCCATCGCTGCCGTGCTTCAAACGGCGGGTTACCGCGTCGGCCTCTACACCTCGCCCCACCTGACAGACTTTCGTGAACGCATCCGCATCAACGGCGAAATGATGCCCAAGAACTACGTCGTTGACTTCGTAGCGAATGAGCGTGCATTCTTTGAACCACTTCATCCTTCTTTTTTCGAACTTACAACGGCCATGGCGTTCAAGTATTTCGCCGACCAACACGTTGACGTGGCTGTCGTCGAAGTGGGACTTGGCGGCCGGATAGACTGCACGAACATTATTACGCCGGAGCTTTCCGTCATCACTAACATCAGCCTCGACCATACTCAGTTTCTCGGTACAACGTTGGCCGAAATTGCCGGCGAGAAAGCTGGTATCATCAAAACTGGCATACCTGTTGTCGTCGGCGAAACTACCCCAGAGACACGTCCTGTGTTCATGAATAAAGCTCGCGAGCTGCATGCTCCCATCACCTATGCAGAAGACGAGGCGGAAGTTATGTCCGTCACGCTTTGCGACGATTTCACTATTCGCTTTGAGACACGCAGCTACGGCACTATTCTCAGCCGCCTGACCGGTATCTACCAACAAAAGAACATGAACACGTTGCTCACGGCTATACGCACACTCAGCCAAACACGGGCATTCAACTTCACGACAGGCCACGTCCGCACAGGACTGGCCGACGTGGCCGCACTTACCGGTCTCCGTGGCCGATGGCAAATGCTGCAAACTTCTCCAACCGTTGTCTGCGACACCGGTCATAACGTCGGCGCGTGGACTTACCTCGCAGAACAACTCCGCCATGTACATTGCCAGGAACTCCGTATCGTGTTCGGAATGGCAGCAGACAAGGACATCGACGCCGTCCTCTCGCTCTTGCCCACAAACGCCGTCTATTATTTCACAAAAGCCTCTGTACGCAGGGCGATGAACGAGGACGATCTGCGCCATAAGGCCGTAGCACATGGCCTCAACGGGCGAGTATTTCCCGACGTTGCCACTGCCTACCGGAAAGCGCTCGCCGAGGCTTCAGCCGACGATTTCATATTTGTTGGAGGCAGCAGCTTCATTGTTGCCGACTTGTTCTCCCTCCTTGAAGACCACCCTCATGATTGATATCTGCTGTGTCGGGCATATCACCCTCGATAAAATCACGACGCCGACACTGACCAAGTTCATGCCGGGGGGCACCGCCTACTATTTCGCCGAAGGCATCCACAATCTCGGAACCCGCAACTTTCAGCTCGTCACAGCAGTAGGCGAGAGCGAACTCCCTGTCATCCGCAAGATGCGAGAAGCAGGCATTTCCATCAAGCTGGTACGCAGCCAAAACAGTGTATTCTTCGAAAACATCTACGGCGAAGACCAAAACAACAGGACGCAACGCGTCCGCTCCAAAGCCGCCCCGTTCACCATCAAAGACTTAGAAGACATCGATGCCCGGATCTACCATTTAGGCAGTCTCTTGGCCGACGACTTCGCGCCTGACCTCATCCCCTACCTGCACGGCAAGGGGAAAGTTTCGCTCGACGTACAAGGTTTCTTGCGCGAGGTGCGGGGGGAAGACGTCTTCCCCATTGACTGGAAAGCCAAGCGCGAGCTTCTGCCATACGTGGACATTTTGAAAGTCAACGAATACGAAATGGAAGTGCTCACCGGCTGCAACGAGTCACACGAAGCTGCCCGTCGCTTGGCCGAATGGGGTTGCAACGAAGTCTGCATCACTGATGGCAGCTATGGTTCGCTGATTTTCGCTGGGGGCGAGTTCTACGAAATCCCGGCCTACATGCCCACCCGCGTCGTCGACGTCACAGGTTGTGGTGACACTTATTCCACCGGATACCTCTACAAACGCATCCAAGGCGCCAGCTACGAAGAAGCCGGACGATTTGCGGCAGCCATGTCGACGCTGAAGCTGCAATCGACCGGACCGTTCTCACAAACCGAGTCTGATGTAGAACAAGTCGTCCAGCAAGCAATCGTGTGCTGACCTGGTGACAGGCAATCACCAGCTTACATTACCTCATGGAACAAACCCTCGCAAGCGTACGCCCTACGGGACGCGCGCTTTTTTCGTATCGCAGGAACAGCTCGTTTAGCGAGAGGACGAACCGCAGTCCAACCAAACATAGCCGGTCAATTGACTGAATTTCGCGAACGGCCACCCGAAAGTCCATTTCATGTTGCGAAATAGACTTTTGCAGAAAGAAGAGTTATTGCTGGTGCGACAGTCGCTTGTATCGCAGCGCTGGGGTTTTCTATCGCAACGGCTGACGGGAGAGACATAAGGACAGGCAGAACGTACGGTTGTTTTCCGATCATTACATACGCTGCTGCACGAATATGCCGCCCGCACCTTCACTCCCAGTCAGGCAAAAGCGCCATGAGTGGCATCCCTGCATATCCTCACCTAGTAGGTAATTATAGAAGTGGTACGACAAACGTTCCAAGCAAGCCCCCGCTGAAAAACCACGGGATTTTCAGCGGGATTAACGCTCGTTTGCACTATCTTTGCATATACGATAAAACAACAGAAACAAGCTATGGCAGAAATCAGACAGATAAAATGGGGATTCATCGGCTGCGGCGAAGTCACCGAAAAAAAGAGCGGACCGGCATTCAGCCTAGTGCCGGGTTCACGGGTTGTTGCCGTCATGAGCCGCAACAAGGAAAAAGCGCGCTCATATGCCGAACGCCATGGCATTCCCAAGTGGTACACCGACCCGCAGGAACTGGTGGATGACCCGGATGTCAATGCCATCTACATCGCCACGCCACCATCAACCCACGCCACCTTTGCCATCATGGCCATGAAAGCGGACAAGCCCGTCTACGTCGAAAAGCCATTGGCTTCAAACTACGAGGACTGTGCCCGCGTCAACCGCATTGCGGAAAAAACGGGCGTCCCGTGCTTCGTGGCCTACTACCGTCGCTACCTTCCTTATTTCCTGAAAGTCAAAGAGCTGCTTCAAAACAATGCCATCGGCCACGTCATCAACGTCCAGATACGATTCGCCGTCCCGCCACGCGACTTGGACTACAACCGTACGAACCTGCCTTGGCGCGTGCAACCCGACATCGCCGGAGGAGGCTATTTCTATGATCTCGCGCCCCATCAGATAGACATGCTCCAACAGTTCTTCGGCCCGATCATAGAGGCCAAAGGATACAAAGACAACCGAGGCGGCCTCTATGAGACGGAAGACACCGTGAGTGCCTGCTTCCGCTTCGACTCGGGCCTGCCCGGATCCGGTTCGTGGTGTTTCGTGGCGCACGAGTCGGCCAAGGAAGACCGCATCGAAATTATCGGAGACCGTGGGATGCTCTGCTTCTCTGTTTTCAACTACGACCCCATCCTTTTGCAAACCGAACGCGGCCGCGAGGAAATCACCGTACCCAACCCGGAACACGTCCAACTTCCCCTAATCCGCCTTGTGGTGGAACACTTGCAGGGCCTGTCCGTCTGCACATGTGACAGCGTGAGCGCCACGCCCGTCAACTGGGTCGTCGACCGCATCCTCGGAAAACTCTGACCCACCGCTGCCCAATGCCGAAACTGCCGCTCCGCCTCATTTGTCCCCTCGTCATTGCCCTTGTCGCCTCTCCGGTCTCAGCGGACATTGCCCCCGACACCGCAGCAGGCAAGCCTCGGCGTGCCAGCCTCATCAAGCGTTTCTTCCGCGAGTTCGACAACTACGACACCACTTACGTCGCGCCCAACCGTTACAACTTCACGGCCATGGCGCAAGTCTCAACGTCCACGCAAAGCTGCCGCTTAGCCGGATATCCTCCCGACGGCCATTCACAAAGCCTGTCAATGTCGCCGAGATCAAGCGTCAAACTGGGTCCCTACTTCGGCTGGCGCTGGCTCTTCTTCGGCTATACTTTCGATGTGGGCCGTGTCGGCTCGAACCAGACTCGCCGCGAGTTCAACCTCAGCCTTTACAGTGCCATGCTGGGCTGCGATTTTATCTATGTGCGCAACAACGGCGGCTACCGCCTGAAACGTGTCACCGGATTCGACGGCATTGATGAGAAAGCCTACGCAAAACGCGATTTCGACGGTCTCGAAACCACGACGCTGGGCGTCAACGCCTACTACATCTTCAACCACCGGCGTTTCTCCTATCCCGCCGCGTTCAGCCAAAGCACTGTGCAACGCCGAAGTGCCGGTTCGTGGAAAGTGGGCATCCAGTACTGCCGCCACACGTTACGTTTTTCGCCCGAGATGCTCCCACAACCCTTGCAGTCAGGACTGATCGACCAGCTACGCATCAGCGAGGTGCGCTACAATGATTACAGCCTCAACGTCGGATACGCCTACAACTGGGTCTTTGCGCCCGGTTTTCTGCTTGCCGTCTCAGCCGCGCCTGCCATCGGCTTCAAACAGTCGATCGGCGAGGGGCCGCGCGAACGCCTGTTCCGCTTTCAGAACATCAACTTCGACGTCATCACGCGCGCCGGGCTCGTATGGAACAACGGCAAGTGGTTCGCAGGCTCCTCGCTCGTCAGCCACATCTATGCCTACCGCAAGCGCACTTTCTCACTCACCAACACTCTCATGTATGGCAACATCTATGCAGGCTTTTACTTCCACAAGAAAAAACGACACTGATTCCCATTAACCATGACCGACACCCTGCCGTCTACCGAAACCCATCCCCTCTCCCCTTTCCTCCCCGCGGAAGCACGCCTGCTCATGCTGGGCAGCTTCCCACCACCACGCAAGCGCTGGTCGATCGACTTCTTCTACCCCAACCTGCAAAACGACATGTGGCGCATATTGGGCTACATCTTCCGTGGCGACAAGAACTGCTTTGTCGACGAGGCGGCCAAACGCTTCCGCCGGGACGAAATCATCGCCTTTGCCCAAAGCACCGGCTTGGCCCTTTATGATACGGCGAGCATTGTACGCCGCCTGCAAGGCAACGCTTCGGACAAGTTTCTCGACATCGTCGAACCGACCGACATCGCTGCCCTGTTGCGCCAGTTGCCCAACTGCCGCGCAGTGGCCACCACCGGGCAAAAGGCGACCGACACGCTCTGCGAGCGCTACGGCACCACACCGCCAGCCGTAGGACAGAGCGTAGCCTTCAGCATCGACGGGCGCACGCTCCGCTTTTACCGTATGCCAAGCAGCAGCCGTGCCTATCCCATGAAGGTTGAAAGAAAGGCCGAATACTACCGCAAAATGTTCGAAGAAATCGGGATGCTGCCCACACGACCATGATGCCGTGCCAGACACACTGTTCTCAAAACAGGCATCAAGTCACAGCGCACAACCGTCAGCATCCGCCACAACAAGTCGGCAGGCAGAAAATCCCGGACGGCTGACAGGATTTTCTGGACGGCTGACAGAATTAAAGCCCAGGGCATCCAGCATAACAGCACGACTCAGTTACGCACAAAGCCCGGTCTGCGAAGCGGCAGACCGGGCTTATTCTCGTTTCAAAACGGGATATGACGTGTTTTTACTCCACTTGAAGGACGAGTCCTTTCAGGTATTCGCCTTCCGGATGATAGATGTTGACAGGATGGTCGGCTGGCTGGTGCAACTGATGAAGGATGCGCACATGCCGCCGGCTCTGTGCTGCCGCCGTGAAAACAGCCAGGCGGAACTGCTCCTTGCTGACAGCTTGCGAACAACTGAACGTGAAAAGGATGCCACCGGGGCGAATCTTCTCAAAAGCTTTGGCGTTCAAACGGGTGTAGCCTTTGAGCGCATTGCGCAAGGCCTCTTTATGCTTGGCAAAGGCCGGAGGGTCAAGGATGATGAGGTCGTAATCATGTCCCATCTGGTCAAGGAATTTGAACGCGTCCTCGGCATAAGCCTCATGACGATGGTCGACCGGAAAGTTGAGCGCCACGTTCGCCACGGTCAGGTCGACGGCCTTGTTGCTGCTGTCGACCGAATGCACGAGTTTGGCGCCGCCCCGCAAGGCATAGACGGAAAAACCACCGGTATAACAGAACATATTCAGGACGTGACGCCCACGCGAGTATCGTTCCAAAAGGCTACGGTTCTCCCGCTGGTCGATGAAAAAACCGGTCTTCTGCCCTTTCAGCCAGTCTATGTGGAAATGCAGTCCGTTCTCAGTCGCCACGTCACTGGGATTCCCCCCCCGGAGGAAACCGTCGTGCTGCCCCAGCCCGGCCTTGAACGGAAGAGTCGTCTCCGACTTGTAATACACATTAGTGACCAATGCGCCCATGACTTTAAGCAGTGCGTCGGCAATTGCCTGACGCTCGACGTGCATGCCGACCGAATGTGCTTGCATGACGGCAGTCTCTCCGTACACGTCGATGACAAGCCCAGGCAGGCGGTCGCCTTCTCCGTGGACAAGGCGGTAAATATCATTGTCACCGCGTCCTACGAGGCCCAGCGCCTGACGCAGACGGAACGCCTCTGTCAGCCGTTGCATCCAAAACGCGGAATCGATTGTCACATCGTCGAACGAAAGTACACGCACAGCTATCGAACCGATCTGGTAGTGTCCGACGGCAAGAAAAGCGCCCGTCTCGTCAAGCACGCGCACGGTGTCGCCCTCGACTATGTCCGCATCTGTCCGGGCAATGGCGCCCGAAAATATCCAAGGATGGAAGCGCTTCAAGCTGTCGGCTTTTCCGCGCCGAAGGGTGATTGTCTTATAGGTCATATGGTCTGTTTTCATCTGGAACAAGGCTGTAATCGCCGGTCGCTTTGAGCCGTTCGAGCTCTTCATACAGTACGAGGCATGCCCAGGCATCGATGGCTGCATATTGCTTCTGCCGGTCGGTCAGCACATCGGCCTCCCAATTCGTCAGCTGCTGCGCCTTGCTGATACGCTCCCCGAAGAGGTTCGCATAAAGTTTTTGCAGGCTCATATCCTTGATGCCGAACGGTTTGACATACTGTTGGAGATCGACAAAATTGTTCAGTGGGACGGAGGCACGCTCGTGAAGCATCATGAAATCGTCTTTCAAAGAAAGGCCTACCTTGCGCGTGTTCCCGTCAGCCAAGAATTCGCACACCGACGCCGGCAAGCCAATCATATTGAGGCGAAATAGGAAACAGAGGTCATGCGTCGACACCTGCATCAGGGCGACTTTATGATTCTGTCCCCGCTTGAACGAGGGGCGTGTTTCGGTATCGAACCCCACAAGGGCTTGCGTACGCAGGAATGCAACGGCCCGCTCGGCCTCAGGGGCAGACTGAACGACGACAATGCGTCCCGCAAACGCCACAGTCGGCATCTGCTGCAAAGCCGCTTTGTCCATCTTTTCGTGAATAATCCTTGTTGTCGCCATCATGCCTCTTCGGTTTGCGTCCCATACTTCACGTCATGCAAGGCACGCAGCGCGTTGAGCACGTTCTGCCCCCAAGCCGTCTCGAACTGTTCCAGCACTTCGGTAAGGGCGACTTGCATGGCCTCCTCATAACCTTGGCGGAACACTTCGACGAAATTACGCAGCGCTTGGTAGGAATCCGCCAGATCCTCGCTTATCTGACGGCGTATGGGAGTATCCGAGTATTTGAAGTCGGCCACGAAGACGTCCAGATAGTCGTCGAACGTACCCATGATGTCTGCCACAGACTGGCGTACATAGTCATAATCATCTTCCGTGACGGGATGTTCGACAAAACCGTCGCTCTCTTGTGGAACCGTAACCATCGAGGCTTTCAAGTAAAGCATAGGAAGGAGTTTGCGCATTACGTCGACAAATTCAGCCTGCTCCGTACCTTGGCATTGCTCCAAGTACTTGCAAAACTCTGCCGCCACTGTCACAAAGTCCAGAACGGAACGCGAATATATAGGATTAGAGCTATTCTCCATATTACAAAACTGTGGGGCAAAATTACGAAAAAAAGAAGAAATCCCGGTGCGTTTACCATAAATCGAGTAATTTTGCAAGACAATACGCCCTATATGCCCAAGAAAAAGACCAAAGAAAAAAGAGCCGGCATAAAAGACTTGGCCGAAGCCGGAGGCCTGAAAGAAATTCTCCAAGGCGAGACGTTGCGTTTCATCTGCGGCCTGCTCCTGCTGATTGTTGCCTTGTTCATGCTGCTTGCGTTCAGTTCCAACTTTGTCACAGGAGCGGAAGACCAGAGCGGTGTCGAGGCCGGCCAACTCACCGATCCTGCCAACTACGGCGGCCGTGTGGGCGCTTACGTGGCCTATTATTTCATGCACGAATGCTTCGGCATCCCGTCCTACTTCATCCCCTTGTTCTTCCTCTTCGCCAGCATGAAACTCATGAGCGCCTATAAGGTGCGCCTTTGGAAGTGGTTTCTGAACTTCACGTTCCTGATGGTGTGGCTGTCCGTAACGCTGGCGTTTTTCATCCCCGACAATTGGGTAACAGGCTTAGCTTTCCTCCCGGGTGGCGGACATGGCGACTACATCTGCCGCACACTCAGTGAGCAGATCGGTCAGGTCGGGCTTTTTATCCTGCTTGCCGCTTTGGCAATATGCTACCTCGTCTATGTCAGCCGTGAAACGATGCATGTCATCCAGCGCCTTCTCAACCCCACAAACTACCTGAAAAACAAGCGGCCTCCCAAGACTGGCACACAGTGCCCGACCGACATCGATCCGGACAGCAGCAGTAACCTCACGCGAGCTGACGAGCCGGCCGCATACGAGGACCCGGCAACCGTCAGCCTCGATCTGAGCAACGAGACCGACGACGGGAAACAACCTGCCCTCATCCTCGACACTACGGTCGGCGCCACTGAAAAGACGGACACTGCGACAGACAAAGCCATCACTGCGACAGAAAAGACCGGACGGCTGACGGAAAACGCAGCCACACTGACCGTCACATCTGGAAGCAAGGAAGAAAAAGCCACGACAAAAAGCGTAGGCGAAGTCACAGAGATGGTACCTTACGATCCCAAAAAAGATTTGGAAAACTACCGCTACCCGACGCTCGACCTGCTCAAAAAGTATGCCGACAACGCTCCTTCAATCGACATGGCCGAACAGAATGCGAACAAAGACCGGATCATCACCGTCTTGCGCAACTTCGGCGTTGAGATATCAAGCATCAAGGCGACCATCGGCCCCACCGTGACGCTCTATGAGATAACCCCGGCACAAGGCGTGCGCATCAACAAAATCAAGAATCTCGAAGACGACATCGCACTCAGCCTGAGCGCACTCGGGATCCGCATCATCGCGCCGATACCCGGTAAGGGGACAATTGGTATTGAAGTTCCCAACAAGAACCCGCACATCGTCTCGATGGAGAGCATCCTCAACAGCAAAAAATTTCAGGAAACGACATACGACCTGCCCATAGCCCTTGGCAAGACAATCACCAACGAGGTCTTCATGGTTGACCTCGCCAAGATGCCGCACCTGCTTGTGGCCGGCGCCACCGGCCAAGGTAAATCTGTCGGACTGAATGCCATCATCACATCCTTACTCTACAAGAAACATCCTGCCGAACTCAAATTCGTCATGGTCGACCCCAAGAAAGTCGAGTTCAGCATCTATGCGCCCATCGAGAACCACTTTCTCGCCAAAATCCCCGGCGAGGACGACCCCATCATCACCGATGTCACCAAGGTCATCCAGACGCTGAAAAGCCTCTGTCAGCTGATGGACCATCGCTACGACCTTTTGAAGAAAGCCAAGGTCAGGAACATCAAGGAGTACAATGCCAAATTCAAGGCCCGCCTGCTCAATCCCGAGAACGGCCACGAGTTCATGCCCTACATTGTCGTTATCATCGACGAGTACGGCGACCTCATCATGACAGCCGGAAAAGAAATCGAACTACCCATAGCCCGCATCGCACAGCTGGCCCGAGCCGTCGGGATGCACATGGTCATCGCAACCCAACGCCCAACCACGAACATCATCACCGGATCCATCAAGGCCAACTTCCCGGCCCGCATGGCTTTCAAAGTGATGTCGGGCATAGACAGCAAGACAATCCTCGACCGCACCGGCGCCAATCAGCTCGTCGGCAAGGGCGACATGCTCTTTCTCTGCGGCAACGATCCTGTCCGCGTCCAGTGTGCCTTCGTCGACACCCCGGAGGTAGAACGAATCAACAGCCACATCAGCCAGCAGCAGGGTTACCTATCGGCGTTCGCACTGCCCGAAGTGGCTCCCGAAGGCGACGCCGACTTCGGAGGCGGTGCGACGACTCCGTTCGACACCAACCACCTCGACCCGCTCTTTGAGGAGGCCGCCCGCCTCATCGTCATCCACCAGCAAGGCTCCACCTCGCTTATCCAACGCAAGTTCGCCATCGGCTACAACCGTGCTGGACGCCTCATGGACCAGCTTGAAAAAGCAGGCATCGTCGGCCCGACACAGGGAAGCAAGCCCCGCGACGTCCTCTGCATGGATGAAACAGATTTGGAAAACAAAATGTCTACTCTGAGATAACTACACGTTCTTATGAAGAAGCTACTCTACGTCCTTTTCGCCCTCCTGACATTCACGTCAGCCGCACAGGCTCAGACAGCCAAGCAAATCCTCGACCAGACTGCCGCCAAGCTGAAAAAGAGTGGCGGTCTGCAAGCCACGTTCAAAGTCGGCAACTTCACTGACGGCAAAGAGACGGGCAGCGGAAGCGGCACCATTTACGTCAAAGGCGACAAGTTCCACATCGACTCGCCGCAGATGAAGACATGGTTCGACGGAAAGACACAATGGAGCTACCTTGAAGGCAGCAACGAAGTCAACGTCAGCCATCCCACGCAGGCCGAACTGCAAAGCATGAACCCCTACACGTTCGTCAACCTCTACAAGCAAGGCTACACATACAGCCTCAGCACGGCGACCCTGCGCGGCAAGGCCTGCCATGAAGTAACCCTGACCGCCACAAGCCCCAGACAAGGCATCCGAAAGATGATTCTCGACATCGACAAAGGAACAGGATGGCCGTTGTGCATCCGCCTGACACAAGGCCAGGGGCAATGGACACGCATCAGCGTCTACGACCTCACCGCCGGACGCCGCTGGAACGACACGTTCTTCCGCTTCAACAGCAAGGACTTTCCCCAGGCTGAAATCATTGACTTACGATAAAGATTAACACCAATGATATCCCGAATTCTCATCCTTTTAGTCGCGCTTGTCGGATACATCAAATCAAATGCACAAACTATAAAAAGTAATACGACCAGTAACTTAACGGTCCACACTACCGATAGTTGCTCCGCACTCACTTCTGACACGATTCCACCAGTCAGTTGCTCACAGTCAGATACGCTGGAAGCTGAGGCTGAAAGCACTTCGCCTAATACTTATACAGTCCTAGTAGATGACGGAGAGATATATACAAAAGACGTTGGCCGATATAAAATTTACCCAACAAGCAATATGTATAATTTCATCAAGTTAGATACAATGACTGGGAAGTTATGGCGTATTCAATGGTCTCTTGATAATGACGAAGAGTATGAAGTTCCAATTGACACCGGAAATCGTATTCCATATGATGGCACTTGGGTCAACAATCGCTTTGAAATTTATCCTACGAATAATATCTACCAATTCTTATTGCTCGACAGGATAAACGGGAGAGTTTGGCATTTCCAATGGGGCTTTGATATGAACAAGAATTGGATAGTCAAAATACAATAGTTCTTTCAAGTTTTCTATAATCACTGCGTTCAAAGGGCTTAGTATATCTCACTATAATGCTATTACACTAAACATAAAATAAGTCTTACCTATGGAAACAATACGTTGCCTCATCTTGGGCTCTGGCCCCGCCGGCTACACCGCCGCCATCTATGCCGCCCGCGCCGGACTGGCTCCCGTGATCTACGAAGGCCTCCAACCAGGCGGACAGCTCACAACGACGACCGAGGTCGACAACTTCCCAGGCTACCCTGAGGGCGTCGACGGCAACCAGATGATGGACGACATGCGCGCCCAAGCCATCCGCTTCGGCACGGAGATACGTCCTGCCATCGCCGTGAAAGCCGACCTCTCGGCCGCCCCCTACACGCTCACCTTCGACGACGGAAGCCAAGTGCAATGCCAGACACTCATCATCGCCACAGGCGCCACGGCTAAATACCTCGGCCTGCCCGACGAAGAGAAATACAAAGGTCTTGGCGTCAGTGCCTGTGCAACATGCGACGGGTTCTTCTACCGCAAAAAGAACGTCGCCGTCGTGGGAGGCGGCGACACGGCCTGCGAAGAAGCCACATACCTTGCCGGACTGGCAGCCAAAGTCTACCTCATCGTGCGCAAACCATTCCTCCGCGCATCAAAAGCGATGCAGGAGAAGGTCATGACGAACCCCAAAATCGAAATCCTGTTCGAAACGAACACCGAAGGACTCTTCGGTACGGATGGAGTGGAAGGCGCGCACGTCGTCTACCGGCGCGGACTTCCCGACGAGCGCCACTACGACATTGCTATCGACGGGTTCTTCCTCGCCATTGGCCATCACCCGAACAGTGAGCTGTTCATCCCTTGGGTCAAGACCGACGAGGCGGGCTATATCCTCACCGAAGGCGCCACGCCCCGCACGGGAGTGCCGGGGGTCTTCGCTGCCGGAGACGTGGCCGACCCACTCTATCGACAGGCCATCACGGCTGCGGCCAGCGGATGCAAGGCTGCGGTCGAGGCTGAACGCTACCTTTCGGAACACGGACTATGACATTCCCGTCCCTCCGCCTCATCACGATGCGCCGGAGAGCATCATACGCAAACCTCCGGCGCATCGGTTTGTGGAGCCTTGCAGCCGTCATGCTCAGCCTGACCTCATGCTCAAGCTCCCGACGCCTCGCCCACATCGACTTCCGCGAACTGGTCCATGCCGGCCGCGTGCTGGGGATGGACATCGCTTACAAAGACAACCACCGTCTCTATGTAGAGGCAGCCAAATGGGTGGGCACGCCCTATCGTTACGGCGGAAACACGAAAAACGGAGTGGACTGCTCCGGCCTGACCACGCAAATCTACCGCACCTGCTATCACGTCGAGCTCCCCCGGCAAAGCCAGGCACAGTATGATCAATGCGACCGCCGTGTGCGCAAACGCCGACTAAAAGAGGGAGACCTTGTCTTCTTTAACCAAGGACGGAAACGCCGCCTGCGTCGGCGCGTGGGGCACGTCGGCATCTACCTGAAAGACGGGAAATTCCTGCACGCAAGCAGTTCGCGCGGCGTCATGGTAAGCCGACTCAGCGACCTGTATTGGGGAAAACGGTGGCTCAAAGGCGGACGTTACAAAAAATGGGAAGCCAAATAATGACGCATCCAACTGCGGACTGAAACGCCCGTTCTCTGCCCATCCGCCAAATGCAGGAGCTCCGCAGGCCCGGACGTTTTCCGCAAATCATTCAAGCACCATTTCTGTACCCTTCAAGCGCATCCAGCCACATCTGCTACCCGAAGCCACGCTCGAAGGGCACTTTGTACCAACACAAACAGACAGACAAGGGATGCAATCCGGCTGACAGAAAATCCCGTCACTGCGACAGGAAATCCTGTCACTACGTCTGTTTTTCCAAACAGACGTAACGAATTTTTCGACCGACAGTCACGGCTTACGACCATGACATGGGAAAAGATTCCAGCAAGTTCCAGCCAGAAAGTGAAGCCGCCAACCAAAAGAAATGCATACGGACTGACGAAAAACGGAGCTCTTCATCTTGTGGAAGAAAAACGGGAGGCCGCCCCCACTCCATCAGACGGGACGTGCAGTTCGATGCGAAACGTTGTCCCTACGCCGAGTTCGCTGCTCTTGACGAAAATATGTCCCTTATGATACTCCTCGACAATGCGTTTGGCCAACGAGAGCCCCAATCCCCACCCCCGCTTTTTTGTGGTATATCCCGGAGAGAACACGGTCTTGAAATGGCGTTTGCTGATACCCTTTCCCGTATCGCTCACTTCTATGACAATGTGAGCCGTCTCCCGACGTAATCTGATGGTGATGACTCCCTTGCCAGACATCGCATCAATGGCATTCTTGCACAGGTTTTCAACCACCCACTCGAAAAGCGGCGCACATACATCGACGACGACCGGATCGTCGGGCATGTCGCACGCCACGACCACCTTGTCCGACGAACGGCGCCGGATATAATCGGCAGTCCGTTCAAGCAACGGACGCAAGTCTTCGCGGGCTACTTCAGGCTGCGAACCGATTTTCGAAAAACGGTCGGCAATGAGTTCAAGGCGTTTCACGTCCTTGTCCATTTCAGGAATCAGCTCGTCGTCGGGATAGGCTTCGCGCAAGATGGCCGTCCACGCCATGAGCGACGAAATCGGTGTACCCAACTGATGAGCCGTCTCCTTCGAGAGCCCGACCCACACACGGTTCTGTTCCGCCCGTTTGGACGACAACAAGGCAAATATCGCCACAACGACAAACAGTCCCACGACACCAAGCTGCACGTAAGGATAAGATGCCAGACGCCGCAGCATGGACGATTCTTCGTAGCAGATGACCAGATAATCGTCGCCCGGCCTGACCTCCTGCCCCGCGTCTGTCAGGTTCAGATCGATGGCATAACCAGCCTGCCGCATGGATTCGGCACGTTGTTGAAGATAACGGAGCGTGTCTGCGGCCGTCTCGGCTTTGATTGTGATGTTGCGATAGGTCTCCACATTACCCTGCGCGTCGAGCACGATGACTGGAATGGTGTTGTTACCGTTGATCACCTTCAACGCAAGGTAGATGTCTGTGTTTTCATCGGCACTGCTCAACGAACGCATTGCCTCGGCCCAAACCACCATCCGGTTTCGCTCCTCATGCGAAAGGTCGCGGACCAACAGGTATGAAATAACCAGCGACACCGCCGCTATGACCACGGCGCTCACCAACAACACGATCTTAACCTGTCGGATGCGATCAGTCCATTGCATGGCTGTTCATCTTTTCGGAGCGACGGTCAGGCTAAGCCTCCCCAGAGGCCAGAGAGCGGTTGACACCGTCAATGTAATCCAAGATATCGTCCCGCCCTTGCGCCTTGGCACTACTCGTCACGAAATGTGGCGGCAGTTCTTCCCACTGCTCTGACAGTTGAGCGAGGTAAGCCGACACGTTCTTGCCCACCTCAGCTTTCGGCATTTTATCGGCCTTGGTAAACACCAAGGCAAAGGGGACGCCATTCTCACCCAGCCACTCGATGAACCGCATATCCACCGGCTGCGGGGCATGGCGCACATCGATCAGGACGAACAGACTCGTCAATTGTGGACGAAGAAGTATGTAATCTCGTATGATGCGCGACAGGCGGTCCTGTTCGCGCTTACTGCGTTTGGCATAGCCGTAGCCAGGCAAATCGACGAGATGCCATGACTTATTGATCAGGAAATGGTTGATAAGCAAGGTCTTCCCGGGTGTGGCTGACGTCATGGCCAGTTTGTTCCGCCCGGTCAGCATGTTAATCAGGCTGCTCTTGCCCACATTGCTCCGCCCGATGAAAGCATACTCGGGCAGGTCGCCGGCAGGACACTTAGCGACCTGCGTATTGCTCACGACGAATTCGGCAGATTTGATATCCATCTGGAAAAATTTTCAGGAACAAGATAGTTTTCAGACGGTCTTCTGCCTCTCCATTCGCATGCGAGAAACAAGAAAACCGAAGCAAAGGTAAGTTTTTTCAGGGACATTTGATTAACTTTGCCTGCAATAATCAGGGCCATGAACGAACAATACCCGTCCAAACTCTTAGAGAAAGCCGTCAACGAGTTCTCGAAACTCCCCGGTATCGGTCACCGGACCGCCCTGCGCCTGGTGCTCCATCTGCTCAAACAAGATACGGAAGCCGTCAGGCAGTTCGGCGAAAGCATTATCCGACTGAAAGAAGAAGTGAAATACTGCCAGGTTTGCCACAACATCTCGGACACGGAGCTCTGCGACCTATGCGCCAACCCGGATCGCGACCGGACGACAATCTGCGTCGTGGAGAACATCCGCAACGTCATGTCGATTGAAGATACAGGGCAGTTTCACGGCCTTTACCACGTTTTAGGAGGCGTCATCTCGCCGATGGACGGTGTCGGTCCGGGCGACATCGAACTGGCCTCACTCGTAGACCGCGTGGCGGCCGGAGGCATCAGTGAAGTCATCCTGGCCCTCAGCCCTACCATGGAGGGCGACACAACAAACTTCTACATCTCACGCCGCCTTGCCCCGTTCGACATCAAACTGACAGTCTTGGCACGAGGCGTAAACATCGGCGACGAACTGGAATACACCGACGAGATCACCTTGGGCCGCTCCATCGTCAACCGCGTGAACTTCAACAGCTATCAGACACCGAAATAGGAACTCATTCCGCCCATGACAAGAACCTGGCTTCAACTGAAAACCGCATACTTTGCCGTCTGGATTGTCGGCGCCATACTGGCCTGCTGTTTCGACCACGAAATTCTGCCGACCGGCTTCGTTACCGACGAGCACACACGTTATTTTCTTTCATTGGGTGCCATCGTCTGCACACTGAGTGGTGTCTACGTGGCATTGAAGTTTTTCCATCTTACCACAGTCAAAGCGGCAATTGAAAAAGCCAGTTCACCCGAAAGGTGTGAAAGCAAGTGGCATGCTTATCGCCTCGGCCTCATGGCACTGCTTCTCTGGGGAAACGTGACAGTCTACTTCGCCACCCTTGACACGCAAGGTGGTTTCTGTGCCCTCATCACGGCACTGGCCCTCGTGTTCTGCTGGCCCCGCAAAATGTCCAGACCATAATAAACCGTACGGAAGCCATGACGCTGTCTATCATCATAGTCAACTATAACGTCAAGTCCTACCTCGAACAATGCTTGCGCTCCGTATGGAAAGCCACAGAAGGTATACAGGTCGAAGTGTTTGTCGTCGACAACCATTCGACTGACGGCAGCATTCCATACCTGAAAGGACTATTCCCTCCGGATACTTACCCCAACCTGCACTTCATCTGCAACTCGCGCAACATGGGCTTTGGCCGCGCAAACAACCAAGCCGTCCGTGTAGCTACGGGACGATACCTGCTATTCCTCAATCCCGACACTGTCCTGACCTCACATACGCTCACTGACTGTCTGTCTTTTGCAGACGCCCACCCAGACATGGGTGCACTCGGCGTCAGGATGCTGAAAGCCGACGGCAGTTTTGCCTATGAATCGCGCCGGGGCTTCCCGACTCCTTGGACGGCATTCTGCAAGATGTGCGGTCTCTGCCACCTTTTCCCGAAATCACGCCTCTTCGGACGTTACTACATGAGATACCTCGACGACAGCGTACCCAACGAAATTGAGGTGGTGTCAGGAGCATTCATGATGATACCTCGCGAAAAGATACAAGGAGGCAAAGCCTTCGACGAGGACTTCTTCATGTATGGCGAGGACATAGACCTTTCATACCGCCTGCTCAAAAACGGCAACACGAACTATTACCTGCCTACGCCCATCCTGCACTACAAGGGCGAAAGCACGCTGAAAAGTTCTTTCCGTTACGTCCACGTATTCTATCAGGCCATGCTGATTTTCTTCAACAAGCACTATCAGCACTACTGCTTCTGGCTTTCCATCCCTATCCGCACAGCCATCTACACCCGGGCCTTCATCGCCCTCGTCCAACAGTCAGTCGAAAAGGTACGCGGCATGCTGACTATCGGGAAAAAAGAGCCGGATATCAAAATCCTCTTCGTGGGAAAAGCAGAACACATCACGCGGGCTCGGCAACTCAACGAACAATGGATGTTTGACATGGACTACATACACGCAGACAGACAAAGTGCCCCGCTAGATTACCTGCAAATTCCGTCAGCACAAAAAAGCTACCAGTATGTCATCTATGACACCACGGCATTCAGCTACGACGACATTTTCCGCGTCTTCGCACAAAACACTCGCGCCGACTTGAAAATGGGTTTCTTCTTGCCAGAAAGCGACCTGTTTATCACTGAATCCATGACCTACTCCGCATGATCCTGCAACACGAACTGATATCCCTTCGGGCACTTGAACCAGAAGACCTCGACCTGCTCTACTCAATAGAGAACAACCGGAACAACTGGTCTGTGGGGTCAACCACAGCGCCCTACTCACGCTACGCGCTGAAACAACACATAGCCATGCAGCCGCAAGACATTTATCAGAGCGGCGAGCTCCGCCTTGTCATCTGCACGACGGAGGGAAAGGCTGTCGGACTGATAGACTTGTTCAATTTCGACCCGTACAATTTGCGAGCCGAAGTCGGCATTGCCCTCTTGGAAAAAGCCCGCGGACATGGGTATGCCCAAGCCGCCCTGCAAACCATCGAAACCTATGCCCGCCACGTGCTCCACATCCGCATGCTCTACGCCCACATCTCGCACGACAACAATCCCGACAGCAAGCTCTTGTTTGCCAAGCAAGGTTATGAAGAAATCGCCGTCCTGCCGCAATGGCATCTTTTCCGAAACAAGTTCGAGGACATCTCCGTCTTTTGCAAGTTTCTGATAAAATAACGGGGCAGACATTTGGACAATTAAAAATTAGTACATATCTTTGCACCGCTTTTGAGAGAGAAAGCGCCACAAAGAAAAGACAGATCATCAGGTGCGTTAGTTCAGCTGGTTAGAATACATGCCTGTCACGCATGGGGTCACGGGTTCGAGTCCCGTACGCACCGCAATGAACATTGAAAATCAATGTGTTGCCAATTAAACACCCGATTTTACACCCAAGAATGTAAAGTCGGGTGTTCATTATTAATAAGAAGCAAAAAGAAAGGGCTAAACTTACTTTGAAGTTTGCCCCTCATGGACTCATTTCCAACAACTTTTTAGGGATATAGTCCTCCGCACCCGACTTCATTGACCGGACGGCGGTTGGCACTTCGTCATAGTCCGTCATGATGATGTAGGGATTGCGTTTCCCTTGTATTCTCAGCTCTTCCAACAGGGTGATGCCGTCACCGTCGTTCAGGCGCAAGTCGGCGAGCACGATGTCGTCCTCGCTCATCTTGGCGAATAGTTTGCGTGCCCCGTTACAAGTGGACGTGCTTACGGTCTGAAATCCCTTACTTTGCAACAATCCGCATACATAGCCGGAGAAAGTGAGATTGTCTTCCACGATGATTATCCTTCCCATCGTTCCATCTCCTTTCTTGCCAAGTCCACAATCAATTTTCCTTGTGCCAATACCTTTTGGACGGCATGGGCTATCTCTCCATTTGTTGGGTTACCGTTGTGAATTACGGCATATAATTCCTGCAACGGTTGTTCGGCCTTCATCAGCATCCACGAACTTCTAAGGTGGTGTATCCAGCCGTCCAACGCTTCCATGTCCTTTGTTTCCGTTGCCTTGCGTACTTCGTCCATTTCTTTTTTCGTTTCCATTATCAGCCGTTCCAATGTGTGCAGCCTATCGCCAAAGGCGAGCAAAGCCGAAAAATCGGGCAGTTGTTTATGTTCTTTATTGGCATATTGGCTTACCACGTTCAGCAGTTCAGCGATGGAAAACGGTTTACCGAGCATGGCGGTGAACCCTGCCGACTTCAACTCATCTTCCGTGATGAACCCTGCTGCCGTTGCAGCCACAACGGGAATCGTGCGTGAGTTGCCGATGTCGGACGTACGCAGCAATTCCAGTACTTCGTAACCGTTCATGTCCGGCATCTTCAAATCGGTTATTAACAGGTTATAATCCTTGCTTCTCAACTTGTCTGTTAATTCTCCTGCCGTTAGGCAAGCATCACAGCTTACACCGTTCTGCACAAGCATATCCCGTATCATGCCAAGCGTTACGGTATCATTATCAATCACTAACACGGAACAGCCGGATACGGATAAACTGTTCGACACAACGGATAGTCTTGTATTAGCGGTAGTTTCCTCCGCCACTACCAATGGCAAGCTGACAATGAACCTGCTTCCTTTTTCCTTTTCGCTTTCTACCGATATACTTCCGTCCATCAGTTCCACGAGCTGTTTCACGATGGAAAGCCCCAATCCGAAACCGTCCTGCGTGGTGGCATTGCCCAGCCGCTCGAAAGGCTTGAATATCCGTTCCTTTTGTTCTTTGCTAATGCCCGTACCCGTATCCTCCACCGTCAGCGTAAACACACCGTCCTTATATTGGGTTGTCAGCGTGATTGTACCTTTATCCGTGAATTTGATGGCATTGGAAAGCAGGTTGCCGCCTATGCTTAAAATACGGTTCTTGTCACCGTTCACCACTTCGTTCGCATGGTTACGGACAGTCAAAGTCTGATGCTTCGACTTTGCTTGCATGGCAAATTCCGTTTCGAGTATATCCGCTATCTGGCTAAGTTTGAAAGGTTTGGACAGGATTGTCACTTTTCTATTGTCGAGCCTGAAATAGTCCAAGAGGTTGTTCAGCATGGATGCCATGCGTCCTGCCGATGCCCTTATTATTTCCGCATGGCACATACGGCTATCCCTGTTGTCATCGTTCAGCAGAAGTTCTGCATTACCGCTGATGGCAGTCAAAGGTGTGCGCAGTTCATGGCTTACGTTCTGTATGAAGTTGCGCCGCAAGCGTATAAGTTCCTCGTTCTTGGCGTTGCTCTCCTGCAATTTGCCGATAAGCTCTTCACGTTTCCTTTTCTCGTTTGCATTACGTTTTAATTCCCACTCCATCCGTTCAATGTCGTTCTCTTCCAGCACGTCGCCCGTCTGCACCTCGATGAAATGCAGGTCGGTGAGGGCCTTGACCGCATGTTTCTGCCCTTTCCGGATATGCACGACATCTCCACATTTCACTTCCCTTTCTTCGCCGTCAATCACCAGGATGCCGGTTCCGTCCACGAAGGTCCACACTTCGTCCCGGTGGAAATGCCATTGGTAACTGATGCTTTTGCCGGCCTGGATGCAAAGGTGTTTCGTCAATGACCGGCTGCGGCCGTCTTCTGCTTCATACCGGTCAACCACCTTGTACGTTCTCCACCGGCGTTCCTCGAACATCGGGCGGGTGTTTATTTGGCTGACCAGCGGTTTGATGCGCTCGCAGCTGTCCTTGCCGGCCACCAAGATACCGTCGGGACTTGCCGCCACGATCAGATTGTCCGTTTCCGCACAGATGCACGGCATGTCAAGGGTGTTGACCACGTGGGTGTCGTGACAGCTTCCGTCCATCAGCACATTCCCGATGGCCTTATCTCCGATGACTTCCGAGAGGGCATCCCAAGTGCCCAGGTCTTTCCACAAGCCATTAAACGGGATGACCGCCACCGACTCCGCTTTTTCGGCCACTTCGTAGTCAAAACTGATTTTGGGCAGTTCCCCGTAGCGGTCACGGGCTTCCCCGAAAGTCGCCGCTTGCAGGTAGTGGCTCGTGAGGGCTTTCAAGTAGCCCAGCCGGAAGGCGAATACGCCGCCGTTCCACAGGGCACCGCCGTCCATCAGCACGAGGTCGGACGTGCCTCGTTCCACGGCTGCCGCCATCCGGCCGATGGTACGGAAATAATTTTCATCCGTATAGGGGTCGCTCGGCATGACCATGACCACGACCACTTCATCGGGGGCGCACCGTTTCTCCTTTTCCAGATATAGGCAGGCCAGGGCGATGGCGGGGAAAGTATCGCGTCGTTCCGGCTTGGTCACGATGTCCACCGTATTCCCGAGTTGGCTGCTTATCGCGTCACGCTGGCCTTCGCCCGTGGCGATGGTCACTTCCGCCTCCAACCCGGACTCGCGGATTTGGCGCATGACACGCTGGAGCATGGATCCCTTGTCCCGCCGGGGGCGGGCAGCAGGCGCAGGAACTGCTTGGAATAGGCATCGTTAGACAGCGGCCACAGGCGTTTGCCTGAACCGCCGGATAACAATATGAGTTGCATTGTGAATTATGTGTGAATAATTTTCATCAAGGCTTTTGTTTCATTGGAGGCCTGAGTCGCTTGTAGGAAAATGCGTAAAGAATGATGCCGACGAAACAGCCCAAGGGAATAGTGAATCCGAGTGCCATGTTGCTTTCACCCAACAATCCCATCAGTACCGGTGCTATCGCCCCGCCCACGATAGACATGACGAGGTAGGAGGATGCGGTCTTGGTATTGCTGCCTGTGACATCGGTCAGTGCCATCGAGAAGATGGTAGGGAACATCACGCTCTCAAACAGGTAAGTAAGACAGAGTGCCGTCATTCCTACTTTTCCATTGGAGGTGATGGTGAGCAGCATGCAGATAGTCGCACCGGTGGCGCAGGCCGTCATCAGCCGCGCAGGGGCTACGGCCTTTAAGATAAGCGAACCGAGCAGGCGGCCCACCATAAACAATCCCATGCCGCCAATGGAGAGCATCATCGCTGCCGTGGACGGACTTAGCGAGGTGTCGGCTTCAAGGGCATAGTTGATGAAGAATGAGTTGATCCCGGTCTGCGCGGACACATAGAGCAACAATGCCACTACTCCATAGCGGAAAGTGCGGATGTGCCAGATGGAGGTGACGGATGCCGTGGCTGACGCAGGTTCATCATCTTTCGTAGGCTCCTCGTCCGGCGATGGCAGATGTAATCGGGAAAATACGAACCCGAGTATGACCACTACGCAACCGATGACCGCATAAGGCAAGGAGATGTTCCCGCCTTCTTCCCCAAGAATTAGCAGTCCTCCGACCATCGGCCCTACCACCCAGCCAAGCCCGTTAAGGGCCTGTGCAAGGTTGAGCCTGCCGGCTGCCGACCGTTTCCCGCCCAATACGGTGACGTAGGGATTGGCCGAGGTTTCGAGGCACGTCAGCCCGCAGCCTATGATAAACAGGCAGAACAGGAAAAACGGGAAGGACATCAACTGCCCGCCGGGAATGAACAGCAATGCGCCTGTGCCATAAAGCAACAGTCCTGTCACAATGCCGGTGCGGTAGCCCCATCGACGTATGATCCGTCCCGCCGGGATGGCCATGAGGAAATAGCCGCCATATACCATCGCCTGTACCAATGCGCTACGTGCTTTGGAAATGACAAGCACATCTTGGAAATGCTTGTTCAGCACATCGAGGATGCTGTGTGCCACACCCCACAGGAAGAACAGGGAGGCGACAAGGGCAAACACCGTCACATAGTTGCGCCCGTCCGCTCCTCGGAACATCCCATTTGCTTGCCCGCTCATAGCTTAAAAATTTGCTCCATGAGTTGCCATTTCTCCGTCGAGGGGGGCAGTCGGGTCGCAACCTTGGAACCGGGCGACGTATGCTTCCCACTCTGCTTGTCTGGGAAGGGTGGCCAGCCTTGCATTGTCCTTTTCCCAGTCGAAATCGTCCACCGTATCCATGATCATGAATGACGTATGCCCATAAAGGTAGATTTGCATGTCAAGTATGCCTACCGACCGAATGCCTTCCTTTATTTCCGGCCATACATGTTTGTGCACCTCCACGTATGCTTCTATGGCTTGCGGATTGTCGGGGAAGGTGAGTATCTGACAATATCGTTTCATTATGCGTGAGGAATCTGTTAGAACCTGTCACCTGAATTACGGCGGCGGATGGTGCCGTGAACGTCGTAACCCTTTTCCAATAACAACTCGGCAAGGTAGGATCCGTCCTGGCCCGTGATGCCGGTAATCAATGCTGTCTTCATTTGCGTGTTTTGAATATATTGTTGATTTTTGTCATGAGGATTTCGCCTATCTTGTAAGGGTAGCGCAGGCCGAGGAAGAACAGGTTGGAATAGATGCCGTTCTGTTTCAGGGCACGCAGATGGTCGTGCATGATTTGTTCATGGCTGCGCAGCCCCGAGGTGGAAGCCCCGCCCGTGCGCATGGTCACGAAGTCCTTGTGGAGGTAACGGGTGCGGATGCGGTGCACGAATATCATGCGCAGCAGGTTCTCGAAGTCTGCCGCCACTTTGTAAGACAGGTCGAAGGCACCGTACTTTTCATAGACCGCCTTGCGGCAATAGAACGAAGGATGGGCAGGCATGAAGCCGAAGCGCATCCAGCTGCGGTGGAACGGACGGGAGGTGTAGTAGCGGGTGCACCGCGACAGGTCGCCGTCCCGCACGAAATGTACGTCGCCGTACACGGCATCCACGTTAGGGTCAGACATTGCCTTGGCCACGCACTCCAACACATCGTTGGAAGTATAAAAATCGTCCGAGTTGAGGATGCCCACCACGTCGCCCATGGCCATGCGGATGCCCTTGTTCATTGCGTCATAAATGCCCTTGTCCAGTTCGCAGACCCAGCGCAGGCGGCCGCCGTAAAGCGGCTCGTATTCCCGCACGATGGCAAGCGTATTGTCCTTGGAGCCGCCATCAACCACGATGTGTTCGAAGTCGCGGAAACTTTGCCGCAACACGCTTTCCAACGTGTCACGGAGAGTAGCACCGCTATTGTAAGTAGCGGTGATGACTGTTATTTTCATAAATCAGTTGATGTGAAATCCGTTAATGGAGCCACGTGCCATTCATGTCGTGGCTGCGACCGCAAGACTGGGAAACAACCCAATCATCGCCGGTCGGAAGTGCTTCCAAGGCATCAGAAAAACAGGAATGGGTAGCTGTCTTTTTACTTGTGGTTACAACGTGATGTTGTAATCATGCTTCAGCAGAGCTTTGATTTTCTCGCGGTCGTTCCCACACTTTTGCTTGATTTCAAACACTTTGGCATCGACCAGTGTGCGGTACCACCAGCCTTGCAGGAACGTCCAGATGAAGCCGATTTTCCCGTCAAGGCAGGCACCTTTCAGGAAATAGCGGTAACAGAAGTAGGCAAACGACCGCCAGAAGAGTGGCAGGTGGACATATTTGTGTTTCTCCATGCGCTTGCGTAGTGCCTGTTCGCTGATATGCTTGTCTTTGTCCGTTTCCGCCGTTCCGGTCAGGTCCAGCTCGATGTCGAGCAGGTCAACTGCCTCGCGTATTGCATAGTTCACGTGCTTGTGGCAAAACCATGAGAGGTTGTTCAAGTTGTGGTCGCAGAAGTCATGTTCAAATTCCACGGCTCGCCCTTCGGTCAACTGTATATGCTCGTCCATCAGCCGCAGCTCGCACATCCCCTTTCCGTAGCGGAACACGCGCAACAACTTTACTGGATAGATGCCCCGTCGCATCCATTTGCCCATGAAGATGTGCCGACGCTTAAGAATGATGCCAGTAACATCTTCAGGTAGTGACGGCAGTTTCTCTTGCAGCTCCTGCACCAGCTCAGGCAACAGGTATTCATCGGCATCAAGACGCAGAACCCACGTCGTTTCAATTGGAAGGTTGTCCAACGCCCAATTGAACTGCTCGGCCTGGTTGCCAGGCCATTTGTGTTCAACGACAGTTGCGCCAAGTTCCGTTGCAATCGCCTTTGTGCCATCGGTAGAAAAACAGTCGACGACATATATAGTCTTAGCAATAGGTGCAACATTCTCCAAGCACCACCGAATGTGCAACTCCTCATTATATGTGAGGACGATAACAGAAAGGTCAAGCATGATAATTCAAAGAACGATATGGTTGTACCCGATATAAGGTCTTTGGGTACAAACTGGTTGAGAATATTGAATTTAAAAAAGGATTCTACTCCTTAATAATACGCTTTTTGAGTAACCTGGCAGGATTGCCACCCACCACCGTCCAAGGCTCAACGTCCTTGAAAACTGCCGCCCGTGCCCCGACAACAGCCCCTTCACCAATGGTCACGCCCATACCTACAAAGGCATCGGCCGCCACCCAAGCGAAAGAGTTGATGTGAATAGGGGCTGTGATGAGGGGATTGTCTTTGTTGGTAATGTCATGCGATGCAGTGCACAAGTAGGCTCCTTGCGAAATTATCGCTTTTGAACCGATGATTATTTTACCGGGGTTGTAACACTTGGCTTTTGAGCCTATGGCAGTATAGTCGCCTATGACCAAGTTCCAGGGTGCCCAAATCTCAGCCGAAGCATTCACTTTTGAGCCTTTGCCTATCTTGGCACCCCAACATTCCAAGACAATATTTCTCCATTTCCCAAATAATGGGCCAGCAAAAGGCCTGAATAACATCAATGCCGATATGTTCCATGCCAAGCGTTTCAGTTTGTTGCCCATAGACAGGCATTCCTTGTAAGGTTCGGGGCGCATTTCAGTCATTATCTTTGTCCTCCCAATCTTATGCGGCTGACTATTGAATATGGCAAGTATTCACGCATGATTTTCACCAACCTGGTCTTTAATGTCGGGGTTAGATACTTGCTTATCATGCTGTCGAATGTGCCAGTGGATAAATCCTTATAAAAGGTGTCACGCGATGGAGGTTTGACCGATGAATGCGAAATAGCTTGATTTGAACTGACAACTTCATCTATATCCCTCTCGAATACGTGCATGCGACCTTTGCCGAGGTCAAACAATGCTTGCCCTTGCGGATTGTTGACCAATACCATTGACACCCCTTTCTCTATCTCATCCTTATGCCCGTACGGCTTGTTTTTCCCGATACCCCAAAAATCGGCTATGGTAATATCGGCCAAGCGATTAAGGCCGAGGAATTGGCAATTGTAGCATGATAGCTGCAAATTGTTGTCATGGTTGTTGAAACCAACCCAGTATGAATCTTTGTTCCCCCTCAAAATTTGCTGTTTGCCATCAACTCGTGTAGCAACACGGATTGAATCATACCATCCTTTCCGCTTGTCCCTGAAATTGATGCTTGAAATCTTGCCTATATGGCTTGTCAGCCATTGCAGGTATTTCTCGAAAAACAGCGAAGAAGGCACGCCATGGCAAACGAAGTCGCAGCAAAACAGGTTATCATAGTTCTTTACGAGAAAGGCTTTCAAACCTGCCACTTGGCATGGAGTGCCGACAAACAAGACTTTCTTCCCATCGGCAAGATAGCCTTTGATTTCCTTGAATGCTTGCCCTATTTTGCTTTGCGCATATTTGCTTCGTCTAAGTTGGTCCAATTCTTCTACCGACGAAATGGCTATATGCCTGATGTGCAATTGTTCATCGTATGCAGCTCCCATAACCATGCCACCGTTTTCCAATATGGCTTCGGCTAATGCACTGAATGCGCCCCCGCTTGAACTTTTCATTCTTGTTGCAGCATCTTTGTGCCATGTGGCATAAACTTTCAATTGTGACTTTTGTGCCTTAAGCGGGTGCAGGATTGGGCATCTGCGTTCACAGGCATGGCATCCCGTGCATTTGTCCGCGTCAATGGAAGGGCGATAAAACCCATCTTCATTCTGAATGGTCGTGATTGCACCAAACTGGCAGCTATTGATACAGGCAGAACAGCCGGTGCATTCGTTGTCGGGACACAACATCGGTATTTTATTCTCCATCGATGGCATCTTTTAGGAATTGAATGGATTTGTTTCTTTCTCTATCCAGACACTTGCCAACTTCCGAGTAGTCTATGCCTGTGTTTGGAATATCTTCCCATGCCGTCCCCTCGACCAACAGTCTTTCGCTCAGCCCAAACATCTGTAACAGGCTTCGCTGCCGGCTGTTGTTCTTTTTGCGGAGAGGGAGCACTGTGTAGAAGTCACGTCCGAAGTTGATGGAGAAAGCCGTTCCATGGAAAGAGTTGGTGATGACCAATCCTGCGTTTGCCACAAGATGCAGGAATTCAGAGGGACCGGCATCTGTTATGTTGATAATATCGCATTCCTTGTCCTCACGGCAAGCACGTTTGCAGATGCGAACCATCTGCAAGCCTTTGGCGGCATGGATGTGCCGGGCAAGCTGCCCGATATAAGGACATCTGGTCAGTTCATAAATCAGAATATATTTGCCGTTTATTGATGTTTTCGGCTGCCTTGCCACTTTCAGCCAATCGACCTTTGTCAACAGCAGCGTCGGGTCGAGTACCCACTCGGCTTCGCGTCCGGCCACGGCCTTCACCATATCCACGGCCTCACGCTCACGCACCCCGATGGCATCATATTGCCGCAATCTTTCCCGGTAGTATGGTTTTGCATACGTTGGAATTTGTGATACCCCGAAACTGGCAGCGTAGGCAATACGTTTTTTCCCTTGTGGAGCGAAAGTGAGGAAATAAGGATTTAGTGACGAATAAAGTCCCGGATTCCACACTTGGTCACTGCCGGTCAGATACACATCGTATGGCAACCGTGCCGAATAGAGTTCATCCATGCTGCGGTAGGTGGGTGAAAGGGAAGTGTTCTCCTTGTGGAAATTGGCGAAACGCCTTTCTCGTACTTTTTGCGCCTTTCGGTTGTTCAATGTTTTTAGAGTGGTCATTTTAGGATATAGCCATTCCTTCAACCTCAATACAAGTGAAAAGTGAAACACTGGTGAAGACATCTTCGTCCGCTTGTACCCGGGATTCTTGTAGAACAAGTAGTCTATGATTTCGGCATCATAGCCCAATTTTTTCAATACGGCCTGCGTGGCATACGCCTGTAGTTCCGCCCCGTAATTGTTTACTTTCAGTATGGTGATAATTCCTATCTTCATATTTATTCATATACAAATTCCGGCTTATTGCTGCCGTTTAAAATCCACTCATATAGCTGCTTCATTTTTGCACCAAGCGTCGGAACTGCATATTCCTTGCGAATCAGTTCTTTCCCGTTTCTACCCATTTGTTGCCTTTCGGCCTCGGGTAAACGGATTGCTTCAAGCAAGGTCTTATTGATGCTTTCCTGGTCATTTTCAATCCACCAACCACAATGATGCTTTTCCAGTTCCTGCCACGGCATCCCTTTTGATGCGATGACTGGCACGCCTCTGACCAAAGCTTCTGTGACGATATTGCCGAAGTTCTCAAAGTCACTGGGTACTGCCAAATAGCTAAGTGACATGATGGCTTCATCTTTTTCCTTACCAGTCAAAAATCCCGTAAAACGGACGTTGCCCTCCAAATGCAAACGCTTGACCTCGTCATGAAGAAATTCCTCATATCGTTTGTCATCTGCACCTATAATCAACAGCTCTGCATCCTGCAACTCATTATGCAAAGTTTTGAAAGCATAAATCAACCGTTCTATGCGCTTACGTGGATGTACGCGCCCCAAATAGCCGATGCGCAGACGGTCAAGTTGACAAACTGGACGCTCAATAATCCCATCTGTTTCAATCGGATTGGGCAAGACGGCAACCGGATTGCTAAAGCCCAGTGCGCGGTAATGTTTCATTTCGTCAATGCAGGTAGCTTGAATGCAGGCAGCCTGTTGTAAATCTTTGCGCTGGTAGAGTGCAAGCGATATTTTCTTTATCATCGCCGAGTGTGCCAATGCCTGTGGATAAAGCATACCGCGCAATGTTACTATATATGGCTTGCGTTGTTTGCGGGCAAATGCGGCTACGCTATGTCCCAAGTATTGCCATAGCCCCTGCACATGGTAGAGGTCGTAGGGCTGAAGATTTTTCAAGGTTTGCAGTAACCCCGGCATATATGCGAAACGGGCATTTGTAATAGGTGCCGTATAGTGGATGGTCACATCATTGCCCACCAATTTCCCTCTATCAGAAAGTGGTGGCATGATGACTTCTGTTTCCACGCAGTTTCCCAGCAATCCCTTGACAGTAAGGTATATGCTAAGTGCTGGTCCTCCCGACTTTACGTCGAGCGACCCTGAATGTAGAATGCGCATAAGGAGTAGTATTTTACAATTTACAGGAACTTAATATCTCAGTTGCGATACCTTGTCCCATACTGCATCAGGCAGCAGATTGATAATGTGGAGATATAAAAAATAGATAAGAGCCCCTATAAACCCTTGATGCTTACGCTTGAAATAGAACGTAATGAATGGGTTAGAACCAAGTGGGGAATAAAGCCGCTTAAAACGTTTTATGATGTTTACGTCGCTCATACGGATGCGCATGTGTTTAGAGCGTAATGCCACATCGGTACAGCCTATGTAGCAACGTGAAGTATATACATGCATACCATGCTCTTTGGCTGTAAGCCCATAGTCCACATCGCCAAGGTCGTGGTAGAAGTGCTTGTCGAGAAAGCCTATATTCTCAAAGACATAGCGTGGCACTATCACAAAATTACCATTCAAGAAAGTCACTTCATTCAGTTTACCATTGGCGGCAATCAACCGTTTGGCGGCATCGCTTCCGCCATAGATGGCTTTGTGGCTTGTTTTTTCTTCTACTAAACCGGTAATGACAGCTTGGTCTTTCTCCAAGTGAGAGCATTCGAGCAACTCATCAAATGCGTTGGCATAGAGTTCCAAATCGTCGTTCAGCCAAAAATAGAAATCGTATTCTTTTTTCTCCCGTGCCGTCACCCATGCCAACCTCATGCCCCGGCTCCAAAACAAATTTCCATCGCCTTCTATGAGTGTCACTTGTGGAAATTCATTGGTTATCATTTGGGCAGTACCGTCGGTTGAACGGTCATCTACGCAGAATACGTCTATGTCTGCCCGGATTTCGAACAAGCGCTTGAGGCAAGTTCTTGTGGTTTCTTTCCTGTTGTGGCACGTCAATAAGACTGCTATATTATTCATGAGTGATATATTTGATGACTTTGCAAGGATTCCCGGCTGCGATGCAATCAGCAGGAATAGATTTTGTGACTACGCTCCCGCTGCCGATAATCGCCCTGTCGCCAATCTCCACCCCTTTCAAAATGATGCTGCGAGTGCCGATCAACACGTCATTGCCGATTGTAATGCCTGCCTTTTTTGCATTGGGGCGGTCGGTTCTCCCATTGCGGCGGTTCATGTAGTCGAGGGAATGCGCATCAGAATCGAGCAAGATGCAATCGGCACCTATCTTTGTGTTATCACCTATGCTCAAATAGTCAAATATCCACAAGCACGATGAGCTAATGCCCACATTATCACCTATGCTGATTCGTGCGTTTGCCTCCAATTCTATGGCTCCTTCAATATTTCTCGAAAGAGGGTTGTAATTTCCACTCGTAAACGCAAAATTTTTGCCTATAGTTACATGGGTGCTTTTGCCCACCTTTAGCCGTATAGAATCACAAACCCTCATGCCTTGTCCAAATTGGATGCCAGCCCGTTTGAATCGAAAACGGTTGACGAGAATCCAAATCTTTCGCTTTACATTCATATATTGTCATTATTTGATTCAAACTGTTTTGGTTTTATACTAAAACCGTTAGAGTGTCATAATTTGTCATTGTATCGTCTTCTGTTCCCAACCAATTTCTTTGCAGGTATGCCACCGATGATGGAGTTTTCAGAAGCCATGTTTCCGTAATCTTTATTGCAAAGACTGTAAGAAGCCACAATGGTATCGTTGGGTAATACCGTTCCCTTGTTTACCAATACATTGTTTCCAATCCAGCAGTGTTGACCAATTATTATGGGGTGTGAACGTGGCAGCACGTCGCCATTATCAAGATTTATAATGCTATGGGTATCGGTGTCCATAAATTGGCAATTCCAAGACGAAATGGTTTGCCCTCCAATAGAAATATGTTGTTCACATAAAACTATGTTTTTTGCGCCTAACACAACACCAGCATTCAATTCCACAAAGCCATTACGCTCTATTCGTAAAAGAGAACCTGTACCAATACCGATACATTTTCCCTTGATGACCAATGTCCCTGCTATGTCTAAAATCGTGGAGGTACCATCAAACATATCGCTCCCTTGCGCACCTATGCGTATCATCCCACGTGAAATGGCAGTTCCTTCTATGGTGATTTTGCCTGATAATCGCTTAAATTTTACTTTATGGCAAAAGTCAAAGGGCATGTGAATAGCCTGTTTTAATGGAAGCATTTTGAAATTAAAATACAAAATGGCAAACCAATTATGTGCCGATAACTTCATTAGAACTCCGATTAAAATACCTTGAAATTATTTCAACAAGAATCAAACCTACTATAAGAGATTTAAAACTGTCAGCCAAACTACTCGAAGCATTGCCAAATGCAAATAGACATAGTAAGATGTATATCATAAGGTGCTTGATTTCAAACCTATTCATTACACATAGTGCTATATATTCTAAAAGGAAGAATATTACAAAATAGACAATATAAGAACCGATTTCACCAAAATCAAAATACATTCCAGGTATCATTGATGGCACACATACAGCTGCAGCATTCTTGTTTTTGGCCCACATATTTTTGATATGTTTGTATTCCGGTGATTCCGAGCCAATGACTGGAGTGATATTCCTTCCTAATCCTAAGTTGTGATTTACTGGTTTAACTTTCCATAATTCATTAAGGTGAATATATGTGGAAGTTGTATAAAACAATTCGTTAGAACGGTCACTCATCGACTTTGCATCAGCTTGTTCTCCCATTTTCAATACTTGAAAAAAAACCGTAAGAAATAAAGGAATAATTGCTAACAGAAGCAGTTTATGTAGTTCTGTCCTATCCTGAAAGATTTTTTTTACATTAAGCAGCTTAATGGCAAAATAAGCAAAGAGGAAAGGCATAAAAAAAGACAAGATGAAGAGTCTGCCTCCAAATGACATTTGAAAAGGTGCAAATAGCATGAAGCAAACGCACAATTCTTTCAAATTGATTTTTGTCATGCTCATTTTTACCCCCAAAATGCATACATAGAAGACTGCCGCTTGAAGCACATAAGATGAAACTCTAATAAGATTTAGGTCAAATGAGGAGAAAGAAGAACGTCCTGTGAGGTAAAGTAGCCTAATATTTGAATAATTGAAACCTACCAAAGATAATACTGTTATAAGACGGAACATCCCAAGGATGAATAGGATGTACAATATCCAACGAAACTTCGATAAAAAGAAATCAATTTCTTCCAAAGATTCGTTTTCGGGAACAGCAAAGGAATACCGTTTTGCACATAATCTAGCCAATAGAAAAGCGAAAAAACATACTGACAATATCTTAAACTGATAAGTTCCTACTTCATCAAGAAATGAAGCGTATCGATAGTAATCTCCGCCTTCGATTACGCCATTGGCATACAGATAACATCCCAATGAAGTAACACCCCACATTAGCGAGAATAGAGTTGACGGAACTAGAATGGATTTACCCCTTAATCCCACCTTGCCGATGTTTAACAGTAGGAAAAGGAAACATATAATGAAATTATACAGAAAGATTTCTTTCATAAAGATACATATTACCAATAACAGGCATTTTCCACTTTCCCTGCATTAGCAGGACGCTCTGAGGCATTCGGACTTATCCAATGTTTGTTGAATAAGGGACGATAATTTATATTGATATCTATACCGGGGCGATAATGCCATATCTCGTGGTATTGTTCAATCCAACGCTTTCCCAATATGCCAAAAAGCAGTTGTGTGCCGCCACCAAGATGGACGGCTTTCTTTCCGAGTCGTTTCACATGAGCCGCCAATGGCAAACCGTATGCGCCGCAGCCCAAGATGCATACGTCAAATTCAATCCGTGAAATCTGGTCTTCCATTGCTTTCAAAGCATCAAACCATGAAGCATAGTCGGCGCATGTTCCTCCAATTGACTGTACAGCTTTCAATGTGATAAGATTGAAGTCGGGAAGCACATCAGGATTTTCAAACAACAGACTGCGACGTTTATACTGTTCTTGTATGCTTTCAGTAAAAGGATGTACTACTAATACACTCTTCCCTCTCAATGCGCGTGTCCAAGGATGTTCAACAAAGAAAGGGTATAACATTTCCAACTGAACTTTGATTACATCCTCACGAAGCGGCATAAACTTTTCATAGTATTGGTGGCATCCCAACAAATCAATCTCCGGAATATCTTGCAAATATCTTTCAGAGAATTTTTCAGCAGTTTCTTGTGTAGGAGGAAACACTCCAGATAAAACATAGAGTTTCTGAAAAATTGTTTTGTCCCACCACGGAGTGTGAGTCTTGTTTGTGATGTAATGATAAATTCGTTTGATATATGATGAACTATCCGTTATGCACAAATAATTGTCAATGCAATTTATTTCAGTGGTCCCGAATCGTGAAATCATGCATGGGTTATCAGCGATCAGCAAAGAATAAATCTTATCATTGGATGACTGCCTGTCGCAATCGCAAACAGGAGGATAAAACTTCTTATGGGTCAGCGTCTGATATGCTTTTTTGGCTACTCTGATGGCTATATCACGAAATTCCATAGTTATGATTGTTATTTGCCAATTTTTGAAAAACCTTTGTATATTTCGGGGCAACCACATTGAAAGAATAAACAGTTTTGAATTTTTCCAATGCTCTCAAGGTCATGTCTAATCTCTCGTTTTGAGACAGTGTATATGCATTCTCGATAGCAGTTTCTATAGATTTAATGTCATCAGGTTTTGCAAATAAGCCCAAAGTTCCCTCATTTAGAATTTCACGCTGAGGGTAAAAGTTTCTCGCTATTACTAAGCACCCATTTGCCATAGCTTCGATGTAAACAAGCCCATAAGATTCGCGAGTGCTTATCATCGCAAATATGTGGCATTGCCTAAATAATTTTTGAGTTTCATTATGGGGTAGTTTCCCATGTTCCACAATGCCATATCCCTTGGGAATTGCAATCTTTCCATCGGTGTAACCACTTACGATGTGTAGTTCTATACTTGATTTTTTATATTTGTCTTTAAATTGGCAGAAAGCTTTAATTAAAGATGGAAGACCCTTTCTGTTTGCTTGTCCGCCGACAAAAAGAATTCTAAGTGTACTGTCGTCTGTATGCTTTCTGCATAAATCTTCTTTACTGATTGGTTTTAGGCTTGGCAAAAGGAAAGGAAGTGATACTATTTTATTCTTTGAATTTGGAAAATATTTTAAAACATTTTGTATCTCACAGTTGCTCTTGAGATTGACTATGCAATTCCTGTCCAAAACCTGTCGCATATAAGGCACAGTTTTTTCTTTAAATAAGATTTCGCCATCGTTTGTTGCTTTAGAATTTTGTCCAGGAACCCAAAAAGTTGTTTCCAAGAAAACAGGAGTGTCTTCGATGTCAACTGGAATTATACCTTGTGAATATACTACATCGAAATTATTATATTCAAATGCTTTACTAAGATATTTCTTTGGATAGGTATATCTAATTTTGAAACGTAAACCAAGCAGAGAAAATAGTTTGTTGATTATAGCATACAAATTTTCTTTCCAACCCCAAAGAATATTACTTGGATAATAAAATGTTGCGTTTAACTCATTTGAGATTGATTGAAGTTTTTGTACGTAATCTATATCGGTAGATTTAATTACGTAAAATGGTAATTGATTTACAAAAACACGAACCATATCAAACCTTATTGTGGATTAATTTTTTACTCTTTCTTAAAGTGTATATCGACAATGACATATCGACAAGTAAAATGCAAAGTACGATTGGAATTAGGCTGCTAATATAAGGAGCTGTATTTATCGCCAATAAGAAAGAAATTCCGGATAAGCACACAAACAATAAACCGAGTCGTGTATGCCTGTTAGTAGCCATTAATGCCATCCCACTTGTTTCCCATACGCTATTAAAGAAAATAGATGTCATATAGGTTAGCATTAGCAGGAAATTGAATTCAACAGCATTTTTTGTCCATATTTGGTAAATAACATCGCCAAAAGTCAACAATATGATTGCCGCAAGAATCACAAATAATAATGAAAGGATAATTGTTTTTTTATATAAATTCATCATCCTCAGAGTATTGCTTTTTGCAAATGCAATGGTAAATTCAGGCCATGTCGCATTTTTTATAGCATTTGGTATTACTTTCAAGAAATTGCAAATAGTTCTTGTAGTGTTGTAAAGCACAACACTTTCCGCACCAAAGAATTTATTGACAATGAGTGTAAATCCTTGCATGATAATCGCATAGCCTAATGGGAATGACATAAATGATACTGATGGCACTAAAATCTTTTTAAACAGCTTGAAGTCAAAAGCTTTTAAATGTATTTTGCTATTATAACGTAAACGAGAATCTACAGCATAGTAAAAAAATTGAAGGATAGAAGGGATGCAGTATAAAAATGCTATCAGTGCTATGTTAAGGTTTAGTAATATTCCTACAAGAAGTATAAGAGCGTCAAGTAACCTACTTGTATTGCTGATAAAGAATGTTTTATAAGCCATGGATTTGGCTCTATATATCGCAGTATATACACTGCTTAACATGGAAATGAATATTTTGCTAATAAGTAGGAAAAGAACTGCGTAACCAGTCTGCGATGAAACGATGCGCAAATTCATTACATTCTTGATATCGACAATTTTGAAGACTATTGTGCCTATGATTATGCACAGTACCCAAATTGATAGAATCAAGATTAGATTATTTGCAAGAAGTGAATTGCATTTTTTTTCATTCCCATTATTGTAACATATAGAATATTGATTTGCTGTAACGGTATTTAATCCGATGTCACTCATTGAAAAAAAACTCGAAATAGCAGTTAGGGCTATCCAATCAGCATATAAATCTATACCCCAGTAAGTTATAAAAAAGGGAACTAGAACTATTTGACTAAACAGATTGACTCCAACCCCATAAAAGTTCCCGGCTATATTTTTTAATATAACCTTTTCCATATAGTTTAAGTCTAAATTATTACGATTTCAATATCTGTTATGAATAACGACAACTTTCTTTTACACCTTTCTATCGGACTTTTTAAACATATATACATAAACAGAATCTTCCGCTCCACCATTTCCTCCGTGGTTGACATCGCCAATGTCAAATCCCGCTTTGCCTAAACTGTCTTCAGCTTCTGCAGCAATTTTTGCATCTTGGCATTTACAAACTTATCTTTTAATCTCTCCTAAATAAATCTCTTGTATAAACTTTCTCTTTCACATCGTCCAAGCTGGGGTCGTAGCGGTTGGCGATGATGGCCTGACTTCGGTGCTTGAACTCGGCGAGGTCGTTGACCACTTCGCTGCCGAAGAATGTGCTGCCGTCTTCAAGCGTTGGTTCGTAGATGATGACTGTCGCACCTTTGGCCTTGATGCGCTTCATCACGCCTTGGATGGATGACTGGCGGAAGTTGTCGCTGTTCGACTTCATCGTCAGGCGGTAAACGCCGATGACGCACGTCTTTTCCTCCGAGGCCTCGTAATCACCCTTGTTATAGTAGTCATAGTATCCAGCCTTTCGCAGCACTTGGTCGGCGATGAAGTCCTTGCGGGTGCGGTTGCTTTCCACTATGGCGGTCATCATGTTTTGCGGCACATCCTGGTAATTGGCGAGCAATTGCTTCGTGTCCTTGGGCAGGCAGTAGCCGCCGTAGCCGAACGACGGGTTGTTGTAGTGCGTGCCGATGCGCGGGTCGAGGCCGACACCCTCGATGATGGCGCGGGAATCGAGGCCCTTCACCTCGGCGTAAGTGTCCAATTCGTTGAAGTAGCTCACGCGCAGGGCGAGGTAGGTGTTGGCGAAGAGTTTCACCGCCTCGGCCTCCTTCATGCCCATGAACAACGTGGGAATGTCCTCCTTGATTGCGCCCTCTTGCAGCAGTGCGGCAAATGTGCGGGCGGCTTGTTCCATCTCGGCGATGTCGGTGATTGCCCGTATGGCCTCGTTTTCCTCAGCGAAACGCCCGTCCATCAACTTCGGGTAGCCCACGATGATGCGGCTCGGGTAGAGGTTGTCATAGAGTGCCTTGCTCTCGCGCAGGAACTCCGGCGAGAAGAGCAGGTTGAACCGTTTCGCACCTTTCCGTGCGTATTTCAAGTAAAGGCTGCGGCAGTAGCCGACAGGGATTGTGCTCTTGATGACCATCACGGCATCGGGATTGACGCTCAGCACGAGGTCAATCACATCCTCGATATGGTGGGTGTCGAAATGGTTGAGTGCCGGGTCGTAGTTGGTGGGTGCCGCAATCACCACGAAGTCGGCATCCGAGTATGCCTTTGCCCCATCGAGCGTGGCGGTCAGGTTCAAAGGCTTTTCGGCCAGATATTTCTCGATATATTCGTCCTGGATGGATGACTTGTGTTGGTTGATGAGGTCAACTTTCTCGGGGATTACGTCCACGGCCGTCACTTGGTGGTGCTGCGACAGCAGCGTGGCGATTGAAAGTCCCACGTAGCCTGTCCCGGCCACGGCTATCCTTATATTCTTATCCGTATCCATATCTCTTGCTATTATTTATTTTGCGTTATGATGTTTCTTATTTGCTTTCAACTATCTCATAATTCCCTATTGACAGGGATCTGCCTTTTTGGGTTGTCAGCTTAAGCTCTTCCTTCCCTTGTGTCGGTTCAGAAACACTGAATACTACTTCCTGGTTGTTCCAGTCATTGATGGAAATATAGTTACTGTTTCCACCAAAGGACAATGTGCCTTGTTCGTCCCCGAAGTTATTCCCCTTGTATTTGATGTCTTTAGTTAATGTGTTCCCTTTAACAAGCTCATCCTCCTCATATACACCCTCCAGGACTATATCGTCCGTGAGCAGGGAACGCAGGTAGGAGATGAACTTGCTGTAATCTGAGGATGTAATGATGGAATCCAAGTCGGAAGCGTAGGACTTGATGAATGCCGGGGTGACAAACATGTACACATCCTTGTGCATGGTGATGCTGGTGTGGTTGTTGGTGACGCTCACGCATGGTCCGGCTTTGAACACATCGGAATTCTTCTTCGTGTCGACATACACCACCATAGCGGAAATGACCGGCATGCCGAACAAGAACTCGCACACAAAGATGATGTTGCCCACCTTGCTTTCCGTGGATGTCGCATCCATCGACATCTTGAAGCCTTCCTGCCCCATAGAGGATATCATGGCTTGGGCGAATGACAAGACACCGCCTCCCGCCGGCAATCCCAGCAGGGCCGTGAGCAGTTCCTTGCTGAAATCCGCGCCTACCGAGGTGGACGAATAGTTTATGTCCTCCTGCGTGCAATGTATGAAACATCCGCTCCCGTCAATCACCTTTTCCAAGGCCTCATAGTCATACAGGGAATAGCATTCTTTCTTGCCGGGACGCTGGGTTGTTGTTATGGCCTTGGACATGGCGGCGTAGAACACCGAAACTTCGTTGAATACATCACGAACCTTGTCATCCAGATTGGATGAGTCCGCATCGGTAGAAGCTATCATGATATTTCCCGTCGCACTGAAGATATAGTGTTTCTTTCCTTCTGTGATGTTCGGGTCGTTCTCAGTCACCCCTGACAGGTTGGTGGTGAACTAGGGTTGGTCGTCTTCTTTCATATGATTGTGTATTGATGATGTAAATCGGACTGATGAGTGGTCTTTGTTTCTATTAGTCTGTACTTGGTCTTGTAGCTCAATTTATTGACCATTTATCTCTGTCGTCTTTGATGCAGACAGTGGCTAAAGGATGGAACCTTACTTCCCTGCTGACACCTTCGTTTGTAGCGCAGTTTTCAATGTTTCTAACCGATGGATGTCTGTTCCTGTGTATTCATACATCCCTGACTTCTGCAACCTATGGGTTTTCTGTTGCACTTCTTTCCCGTACATCCCCATGAGTGAAAACAGGTTGAACTGGAACTTCACGTCCATCGTTTTCAGTTGCAGGTATCCGTCTTTCCCCATGTACACATACCTTTCAGGATGCGCCAGTATCGGGAAATAACCTTTGGCCTTTATACGCAGGAGTATGTTCCGCAGTCCCATCGGCGGATTGAAGTAACTGGTTTCCACCAAGAGGTGGTTACAGTCCTTTCCAATAGGAAGCTGGCCATTTTCTCTAACCGTTCATCGAAGAGGCTGTCCAGCATGTTCTCGGCGGCGAGGTGCAGGATGACGTTCCCCTTGTAAGCATCCTGCAATTCCCGGAACCGTTCCCTCAGATGGGCGGTAGTGTTGGGGATATCCTCCATGATGTGCGGGGTGAGCCATACTTACTTCGCTTTCAATTCTTATATTTGGCGAGTATCTCTGGTGTTCCGTCCATTGTCCATAGTCAGTCACCGTCATCCACACTGGGAAGGATATGGATATGCCAGTCGGTGAAGCTGTGAAAGTCTCCTGCTTTCTTAAATCTGTTTCTTACAGAATGGCCACATTGAGAATGATACATCTAGAATGGCGAAGAACTAAAGTCAAGAACTGTGGATAATGGCAGTTTTGACTTCACGACTCAGTCTTTATTGGTGGAGTAGTAGTTGCTCTTGCCATATCCGTATTTATACCCGTAACGGTTATCGCCGCCCTCCGTACCGTTGAGCACGACCGCCATGTCCTTGTAGCGTTTCTCGTCGTATACTTTTTGCAATTCGGGTAGCATGTCGCGTTTCAACAGGCCGGCACGTATCACGAAGAGGGTGCGGTCGGCGACGCGTTCTATAATCTGCGTATCTGCGACAATCTCCACCGGCGGGCAGTCAATGAACACGTAGTCGTACTCTCCTTTCACTTTCTTCATCAGTTCCCCGAAGCTCGGTTCGGCCAGCAGCTCGGTGGGGTTTGGCGGGATGATACCCGCAGGCAGGACGAACAGTCCGGGACAGTCGGGTACTTCCACGATGAGGCCGTTTAAGTCGTAATCTTTGTTTGCGAGGTAGCCACTCACTCCTTTACGGGGCGAACCGACATATCTTGAAAGTGAGGCATGCCGCAGGTCACAGTCGATGCCCAAAACTTTTTTGCCTTTCAAGGCAAAGCTGGCGGCGAGATTAATGGCCAGAAAAGTTTTTCCGCTGCCGGGGTCGAACGAGGTGAAGATGATGACCGGCGCTGTCCCGTCCGCCTTGCTTCCAGTCATGAACTCTAGGTTAGTGCGTAGCACCCGGAATGCCTCGTTGATGATATTCCGGCTGTTTTGTCGGATTATGACCGTATGGGAGGTTTCTTCTTTTTTCTTTTTGTCTTTTTTCCCGTAGGCCAAAGGTACTTCCCCGGCAAAGGGTAGAGAAAGATTTTCCAAGTCCTTACGCCCGCGCACTTTCGTGTTGAGGTTCTCGCGCACGAAGATGACTACAATCGGGGTGAGAATACCAAAGGCGAAAGCTACGAGCAGGATATTCTTCTTTACCGGCGAGGTCGGAATCATGCTGCCGGTTGGCGGAGTAATGAGCCGTGTGTTATAGGCTGTGAAGGCCTGCGAGAGCTCGTTCTCCTCACGCTTTTGCAGGAGGAAGAGGTAGAGCTGCTCCTTCACTTTCTGCTGGCGCTCGA
>ENA-ORNP01000423-ORNP01000423.1-human-gut-metagenome-genome-assembly--contig:-NODE-423-length-51095-cov-5.542241_pt1 | contig 51095 bp, 50 predicted proteins | sample MGYA00242119_ERZ509030 | MGnify/ENA primary metagenome ERZ509030 (study PRJEB26280, sample SAMEA2338708) | human gut metagenome | biome: human gut; feature: human-associated habitat; material: faeces... | reverse complement strand
GTTTACAAGGTCAAGCAATTCAGACCACGGGATTTCACGAACTACTTCAAGTTTATTCGTAGCGCACTTATTGCCTTCTTCTGAAACTTCGCCGTAAGCTATGACTTCTGCAACCTTGTTATTCGGGTCGAATGAATAATAATTGAAGCAGTCACTTGCCCTCTTGCAGAAGTGCATCCCTTTATTGCAAATAGACGGTGTAACATCTTCTTCAAACCTTCCTGGACAACCGTACTGTTTGTCTTTACACGTCCAATCAGGATTGAACACCTTGAACCCTTTAACAACTCCTATTTTACTCATTTTCGCTGTCCTCTCTTTCTCTGTATCTCCACCACCTGCCTTGCCCGGCGGTAGTTTTGCTGTTGCTCAATTGTGGCTGTTGCCTTCCAGGCAACATACTCGCCGTAGCTCATGCCGTGATCGGTGGCTTCTTCGGCGAGCCTTTCAAGGTCTGTCATTTTTTGCTCCTTTTTGCCGCTTCTTTTTTTGCTCTTTTCTTTGCTATCTCGTCCGTCCACTCCTTGATGAAATCACCGCACACGATATTCCGCTCAAGTATCTGCGCTGCTATCAGTCCCGATATGGCAGGAGCTTTCGGATACTGCTTGATATACATGTCAAACAGTCGCCCTTTGGCTTCCTCAACGTTATCCTGCTGTATATCAACCCCATAAATGCTTTTCAACGCTCTTAGACCGTCTTCCCAGTCTTTGCATAACTTAAACTTCCGCTCAAGGATTTCGGCAAGAAAGTTTCCTGTGCCGCAAGCAGGCTCTAAAAAGGTTGTTTCAATGTTCGTCCACATCTCCTCGGGTACAAGGTCACACATATCCTTGACAATGTGCTTCGGCGTAAAAACTTCCGCAAAGTCTTTAACTCGCTGTTTACTTTTTATCAGCTTTTCCGTCATCGTTTGCTCCTTTCTCGGCGGCAACAAGAATGTCGTTATATAAATCCTCGGCGTATCCTTTAATTGTTTCATCGTTCGGGCATTCGTCACGAGCGTCCTTTAACATCGCTGTTATTCTCCACATTACCATAGCTTTTTGCTTGCTGTTAAACAGCTTGTACTTGCACTTTTTGCGGTTAAGTCTTTTCCACGCAGGACATTTTATCGTATACGATTTTGTTTGTTTTCCGCACTTGTCACAACGCACTGTGTATCTTCTTTTTGGGGTCAGATCGTACCTTTCCCATCTCTCAAGGTCTTCCTCAAGCGGTTCTGCGTCAACCGTGATGCCGTTTCCGCCACAAGTACACGGTAACAGTTTATCCCTTGCGTTCATCGTTGTGCTCCTTCCTGAGCCGTAACATTGCCAGTGTGCCCTTGTACCACTCTTTGAGGAGCAGTCCCAGCCCGTACCAGACCGCAACAGCGACTATTGCAACGGGAAGCATTTCACCGCCGATTGCCTTGTATCCCCTCTGGGCGTAAGCCAGTGCCGACATCGGGCAGTAGATTGCAATCGCCGCCATTGCTGTTACCCACGCTCTCAGGAGCTGGGCGATTATGTAGGCGATTATTTTTGCTTTCTTCATCTTATTATCCTCCTAATCCTAACTGCTGTAGCTTTTTACGTCCTGCGGTTAGTTTGTCTATGTTGATACCCCACACGTCATATGCAACCTCTGTGTTTACACATAGCGCATTGTAACGCACCGTATCACGTTCTCGCATTTCGCTGATTACAAGCTGTTTAAGCTTGCTGATTCTTGCTTGTCCGAGATTTCCGAACAGCTTCTTGATGTCGGCGTTGCCTATCTCTGTCTTGCTGTAATATAGCCGTATCGCCGTGTCTACATCCGCTACCTGCGGGACGCGCACTCTGATGTTGTTCATTCTGTTTCCTCCTTTGTTGATTACATTAAGCACTATTTGTGCTCATGATATCCAAAAAAAATTTCTTGCACAGACTTTTTAAAATAATTAGCTATGCGGATTTTGACCTCGTCTCTCGGGACACGCTCGTTTCGCTCGTACATTGCCCATGATGACTTTGTCACGCCTATTTCATCGGCTATTTCGCTCTGCGACTTTTTACCGCGTAGTTCTCTCAACTTCTCGCCAAACGGCATTGTATACACCTCCATTCAAGCACTTTCTGTGCTCAATACAAATTGTACACTATTTGTGCTTGACTGTCAAGCAATTTTACAAAAAAAATATGCACAAAACAAAGTGCACGTTTTGTGCATATTGTCAATTGATTAGTGTACACTTAAAGTGTATAATGTTAGAGAAAAAGATTTAGATATAGGAGGGTTGTATGTCAAAATTTTCAGTTAGATTTAAAGAATTAAGAAAATCTCGCAAGTTATCTCAGCAAGCACTGGCAGATAGTCTTAATACTTCTAAAAGCAGTGTGAATATGTATGAACGAGGCGAACGAGAACCAGGTATTGATACACTTGAAACAATAGCCGATTTTTTTAATGTTGATATGGATTATTTGCTTGGAAAATCTGATATTGTCAATAAAGCAATTTACAATGAAGTAAAAATTGATTTATCCCCTGTCAAGAAAATTACAGATTATAAGACAGCTTCATTCATTGACAGCTCAACTACAGAGGTTGCACCTAACAATTATAATCCCCTTGAATACCGTTCTTCATCGGATGTTGTTAGATATCTGCGTGAAAGTAAAAACATGAGCCGGGCTGAATTTGCGAATGTGCTTAACTGTAGAGAATCAACTATAAGAAAAATAGAAGAAGGTCACAAGTTAGTCAGCATCAATTTAGCAAGAAAAATATCCAACTGTTTCGGACTACCAATGCCAAACTCGTTATTTTCGGCTACACTGTACGACAGATACCAGAAGCTTAACAAAAGAGATATTTCGATTGTTGATACGCTCCTTGATCCGGACGAAGAAGAATATGTCACAATTCAAACCGCCGCACGCGGAGGCGATGAACCCAGGGAAAAGAAAATATCAAAGAGCGAAGCAGAAAAGCTTTTAAGTGCAACACCGCAAAACGACAAGTACGACTAATGTATAAATAAAAATCATCTCAAGGTAAACAATAACCCTGAGGTGATTAAATGGACTATGCAAAATACAAAAACGTCCGCAATGCGAGCTGGCAGTGTCTGCTTGATTGTAACATCAGATCATTGCCTGTGCCTATAGGCAGTATCTGCCGCATTTACGACATTGATGTTATTGATGATAATTGCAACAACTATCTCAGCAAAGATGAAAGCGGTAGAATAGTCCGCATAAACTCTGATATAGTAATTGTAATCAATAATACAGAGCTGAAATCTCGTTGCAGATTTTCAATTGCTCACGAACTCGGACATTTTTTACTCGGGCATTTAGGTGATGATGTAACGCAACTCAATAGAGCGCGTACGGAAGTTAAGCCTGAACTTGAAACACAAGCAGATATGTTTGCGGCACGACTGTTAGCACCCGCTTGTGTCCTGTGGGGATTGAATTTGCATACAGCAGAAGAAATATCCGAAGCTTGTAATATTTCTCTGCAAGCCGCAGGCTTTCGCGCAGAACGTATGAAAGAGCTCTATAGACGTAATCGCTTTCTATCTTCACCATTAGAGTGCAAATTGTACGATCAGTTCAGAGATTTTATAGAGCAGAACCGCCGATAATGGCGGCGTACATACTTGTTATTCCAATCGCAAAATTAACAGCAGAAGATATTGTATATTGCAAAGAATGCGGTGCAAGTTACATAAAAGGTCAAGAGCCGGATATATGTACCGAATGTGGTGAAAATTTGAAGTAAACTACAGCATAGTTTATAAGGTTTATAAGGTCAAAAAACTCCCGGCAACTACTGTCGGGAGTAACTTATAGCAAGGAGAAATGATATGCCAATCACGAAAACAAATAACAAGAAGGATGGTCTGCAACAATATCGAGTCCGTATAAATTACTTTGACCAATTTGGCGAGCCACACAATAGAGCAAAGCTCGTTTACGGTCTTGCAGAAGCAAAACAAGTCGAAAAAGACTTGCTCAATGAAGTAGGCAAAGAAAAGCCTGCAACGGCAAGGATGACGGTACAGCAATTGTACGATGAGTACATCTCGGCAAAAGAGAACGAAGTGAGATATTCATCGCTTGTAAAAATCAAAAACTGCATCTCCAAAAGCGTGTTGCCAATGTTAAGCGATAAGCAAATAGCAAAACTGACCGTAAAACAAATGCAAGAATGGAAGAACAAAACCGCAAAGATAGGCTTTGCTCAAGCTACATTGAGAAATTATTACGGCGAATTCAGACAGATGCTTAACTACGCAGTAAAAATGGGGTACATTCCTAAAAATCCGCTGACCGTTGTCGGAAACTTCAAAGAATCGTTTGAAATCAAGCCAAAGGATAAGATACAATACTACACGGCAGAACAGTTTATCGCCTTCATTGCCGAAGCAAAGAGAGCGGCGCAAGAGAAAGACACGATAAACGAATGGAGCTATTACGTTTTCTTTAACATAGCGTTCTACACCGGAGCAAGAAAAGGTGAAATCTATGCGTTGAAATGGTCAGATATAGAAGGGAACATCATGCATATCCGCAGAAGTGTTGCTCAGAAATACGGCAAAGGAAACATCGAAACGCCGCCAAAAAACAAGAGCAGTTACCGAGATTTACAGATACCCTCTCCGTTGATGGAAATACTCTTAGAGCAAAAAGAACGTCAGATGCAGGATGAAAACTTTACAGAAGATTACCGTGTTTGTGGTGGAATTGATTGCATCAGAGATAGCACCGTAACAAACAAAAATGTTGAGTATGCCAACAAGGCAGGCTTACCACACATCAGAGTACACGATTTCAGACACACACACGCAACATTGCTTGTCAACGAAGGAATAAACATACAAGAGATAGCAAGAAGGCTCGGACATAGCAATGTTGAGATCACATGGAACACTTATTCTCACCTCTATCCGAGAGAAGAAGAACGCGCTGTAAGTATACTTGACAAAATCTTTTTAAAATAAAACGGTCAGAAAACGGTCAGTAAAAAAATAAACCGCATAACAATGCGGTTTAAACGATATTTGGCTGGGATAGCGGGATTTGAACCCACGAGTGACGGAGTCAAAGTCCGTTGCCTTACCGCTTGGCTATATCCCAGTATAAACAAATGCCGCCGGCACTTAAGCCCAGCGCAGGCGGCATTTGTTCGTAATAAATATGGGGTGGGAGATGGGACTCGAACCCACGATCTTCGGGACCACAATCCGACGCGTTAACCAGCTACGCTACACCCACCATAAATGGCACGCCACACAGGATTCGAACCTGTGACCTACCGCTTAGAAGGCGGTTGCTCTATCCAGCTGAGCTAGTGGCGCATGGTCTGCATTTTCATATTTATCAAATAAATAAGTTTTCACTTTCGTGAAAACTATGGAGCGGGTGATGGGAATCGAACCCACACAACCAGCTTGGAAGGCTGGGATTCTAGCCATTGAACTACACCCGCATATAAGTCAAAGTATGCTTATCGAACTGCACATATCTCTTTGACGCTTGTATATTATAACACAGCAAAATCACATTGTCAAGACTTTTTTTAAATTTTTTCTTCTTTTCGGTCTTATTAAGAATTTCAGGTATCTCACTCTTTCTGTTTTTTTCGTTGTGCTTGTATTTCCGGGCATCATTTGATATAATAGTATATAAAATACGTTACTGCGTCCGATGAAAGGAGAAAGTCTATGGCATACGAAAAGATTACCGGAACCTTTGAATCCTCGAACGGCACCGATAACTGTGCCTATTACATCTATGTACCCGCTGCTCTTACAAATGGCGGATATAAGGGTATCATCCAGATCTCACATGGTATGTGTGAATATATTGAGCGTTATGAACACTTCGCGGATTTTCTTACCTCACACGGATATATCGTCTGCGGTAACGACCATCTCGGCCACGGAAACAGCGTCAGATCAAACGACGATCTCGGCTTTTTTGCCGAAAAGGACGGCTGGAGTCATCTTGTAAACGATCTGCACCGTATGACGATGATAATGAAGAAGAAGTACCCTGCACTGCCGTATATACTTATAGGCCACAGTATGGGCAGTTTTGTTGCAAGGCTGTATCTCACACGCTTTCCTAACGAGCTGACCTGCGCCGTAATTATGGGTACGGGCGATGACAAGGCACTTTCCGAAATAGGAGTAAGAGCTACACGCTCCGTTGTTTCCTTGAAGGGCGAACGTTTCCGCAGCGATAAGCTGAACGCTCTCATTTTCGGAGTATATAACGACAAAATCAAAGATTGTCAGACTATCTATGACTGGCTCACTCACGACAGAGATGTTGTAAAGAAGTATATCGACGATGAAAAGAGCAATTTTGTGTTTACGGCAAGCGGATTTGTTGACCTTACTACCCTTCTTCGCAGAGTGTCAAGTCAGCAGTGGGCTGAAAAGGTGCCTAAAAAGCTGCCTGTTATATTCATGGCAGGAACGGCAGACCCTGTCGGCGGATACGGCAAGGGCGTAAGAAACGTATACGCAAAGCTGATTGACGAGGGCTGCAACGTTGATATCAAGCTGTACCCCGGCGCACGTCACGAGCTTGTAAACGAAACTATGAAGGAAATAGTTTTCGATGATATTTTAACCTGGATAGAAAGAAAGGTCGGCGGAATGACAGGCAATTACGAATTTTAAGCCTTAAGCCGAAAAGAACAATATGAAAGACGGATTTATAAAAGTAGCGGCGGCAACACCTGAGATTAAGGTTGCCGACTGTAAGCACAACGCAAAGCAAATAATCTCTCTGGCAAAGGAGCTTGCTAAAAAAGATGTAAAGCTCGCAGTTTTCCCGGAACTGTGCATCACGGGTTACACCTGTCAGGATCTGTTCTATCAGACAACGCTCCTTGACGGTGCTAAGAATGCGCTCGTAACGATTCTGGAAGAACTGTCTGCGCTTGATATGATAACTGTAGTAGGCCTGCCGATGCAGTTTGACAGCAAGCTGTATAACTGTGCGGCTGTGACATATCACGGAAAAGTGCTGGGCTATGTGCCTAAGCAGTACCTGCCGAACTACAACGAATTTTACGAGATGCGCCACTTTACCGCCTGGGACGGCAGTAAATGCGAATATTTTTTAAACCGGTTTGACACGGATGCCGACGGCGAATGCGATGATTCGCTGAGTGCGTATTTCGGTGCGGGACTTATATTCTGCTGTAACAATATGCACGATTTTTCTTTCGGGATCGAGCTGTGCGAAGATCTGTGGTCACCCTGCCCTCCCTCGACATATCTTGCACAGGAAGGTGCAAATATCATTCTTAATCTTTCCGCAAGCAACGAGATGATAGGAAAGTCGGAATACCGCCGTTCGCTTGTTTTAAATCAATCTGCAAGGCTTATTTCGGGTTATATCTACTGCTCCGCAGGAGAAGGCGAAAGCACGCAGGACCTTGTATTCTCAGGGCATAACATAATCGCCGAAAACGGTGCAACGCTTGCCGAAAGCGAGCTTTTCTCAAACGATTATGTTATCAGCGAAATAGACGTAAACAAGCTGGCATTTGAACGCAGAAAAAACACATCATTCAGAAATGACAAATGCGATACGGAAACTATATGGTTTGATATACCGCTCACCGATACAAAGATAACACGTTTTGTATCACGCACACCGTTTATCCCCTACTCTGCCGATGAAACCGACAAGAGATGCGAGCTTATTCTTTCGATGCAGGCACACGGACTCAAAAAGCGTCTTGCCCATACTTACGCAAAAACCGCCGTTATAGGAATCTCCGGAGGACTTGACAGCACGCTTGCACTTCTTGTATGCGCCAATGCAATGAAGCTGCTCGGCAGACCTATGACGGATATTGTAGCGGTGACAATGCCGTGCTTCGGCACAACAAAACGCACAAAATCAAACGCTGTGAAGATATGCGAGGCGATAGGCGTCACACTGCGTGAGATTGACATAACCGACAGCGTAAAACAGCATTTTCTGGACATCGGACACGATATAAACGATTTGTCCGTGGTATTTGAAAACGGTCAGGCAAGAGAACGCACAAAGGTGCTTATGAACATCGCCAATCAGACGGGCGGACTTGTAATAGGCACGGGCGATTTGTCCGAGCTTGCTCTCGGCTGGGCGACTTACAACGGCGATCATATGTCTATGTATGGCGTGAACTGTTCGATACCCAAGACGCTTATCAAACATCTTGTCAGCTACTACAGCAAGACGACAGATAACAAGCTGCTCAAAGAATCGCTTGAGGATATACTTGATACGCCTGTAAGCCCCGAACTTCTGCCTGCACATAACGGAGAAATATCGCAGAAAACCGAAGACCTTGTAGGTCCTTACGAGCTTCACGATTTCTTCCTGTACAACGGCATAAGATGGGGATTTACCCCCGAAAAAGTATTCAGGCTTGCGCTGTACGCTTTTGACGGTGCGTATGACCGTGAAACAATACTGAAATGGCTGAAAACCTTCTACCGCCGTTTCTTCTCACAGCAGTTCAAGCGTTCGTGCCTGCCTGATGGTCCTAAGGTCGGATCGGTAACGCTGTCACCCAGAGGCGACTGGAGAATGCCGAGCGATGCCTGTGCAACGCTGTGGTTAAGTCAGATAGAAAATCTGAAATAAAGTCTTATCTGCGAATAAATGAAACCAACCTGTCAATAATTACCTCACAAAGCTAAACGCTACGGAGGTAATTATGGCAGGTTTTTTTAAACGTAATATTCTTGATAAGGTTATGATATTCGGTGCGGTGCTGAGCCTTGTAATAACGGGTTTCACGGCATTTGCGGAGGATTGCGAGGAAAAGCCGCAGGAGGTGCTGAGGCTTCATATACTGGCAAACTCGGATAGTAAGGACGACCAGACGCTGAAATACGATCTGCGTGACTATATGCTGACAACGTTTTCGGATGTATTCGGAAACTGTGACAGCTTCAGTCAATCGGTAGCCGTTGCAAACGAACGCAGAGCCGAAATCGAAGAAAAGGCTAACGAATTTGTACATTCCAAAGGCTACAGCTACAATGTAAAATGCGAGGTCGCAAAAACATATTTCACCACCAGAAAGTACGAGAATATAACCTTACCGGCAGGAGAATACACAGCCGTCCGTCTGCTTATCGGAAATGCAGAGGGCAGAAACTGGTGGTGCGTAATGTTCCCGCCGCTGTGTCTTCCTGCCGCATCAGGTGAATTTTTTACCGAAGAACAAAGCAAACGGGTTGAAGAAAGCCGTGATTATGAAATAAAGTTTGCGATATTTGAAGCGTTGCAGGGGCTTTTCGGCGGCGGTGATACCGGTAGCGAAAGCTCAGAAGATACCGCCTGCGACAGCACGGATAATGATTTTGCTAAAATATCCGTTTTCGGCATTATGAACTGTGATATTCTGTGATTATTAAGGCAGGCGGTTTTCCGCCAGTTATTTTTTCACTGCTATTGACATTTCCGGTATTCTGTGCTATACTGAAACTGTACTAATTTTGATAGTACAGTTAGTTTACCGCTTACTGACAATCTTAACGGAAATATATTATGAAAAGGAGAAGAATAATTGAAATATCAAAAGCTTTATTTCAGTATGCTGAAAACATTTCTCAAAAGCGATATCAAGCTGAATATACTTATTTTTCTTATCTCTGTTTCGGCTGTCTTTACATTTATTTCTTTGTTCTGTGCATTGAACAGCGGTAATGCGGCATATCACAATATGATGGATCGTTCAGGGTACATCTTTGACGGTATTATGCCCGAAGATTCGCCCACATTTTTCAGAGAAAATCTGCCTGCTGTCTATTCTGCCGACGCAGACAAAGCACTTATAAGCTACCGCACAAACGACAATTATATATGCACAGAAATTGTAAAAGTCGCATTTGATAGCAGTATGAAGCAGCTTTACCGATACATACAATCCGACTACAGCATAACCGACGGCAGATATTTTACCGACGACGAGCTGACAGGTGACAGCAAGGTAATTATCGCCGAAAGCAATTGCGGTATAAATGTCGGTGACAAGCTGATCGTTCCCGATGACAAGGGCGATACCACTCTTACTGTAATAGGAACAGCGGATGATTTTATTGTTCCGTACTCATTTTTCAGATATCATAACAACAATGGAATTTATGTAAAGGATGAAGATTTTGAAAATGAGATGAAGAATACCGCTCCGACAAAATACGGCGGCGCACGCTTTTTCTTTACATCCGATCTGTCTGACGATGAACTGCAGGCACTTGAGCAATATCTCGGCGAAGAGGTTTATATTCAGCCGCCGAACAGAGAGAATAACGAATCTGTTATCATAATCTACGCTATCATCATGGGAGGAATCATGGTAACAGGTATATTCACCGCTCTGCTCCTGCTGACGCTTATGCTTCACCTGACGGATAATTGCAACGAACAGATAAATGTGCTGAAGGTCACAGGCTGCAAGTCAATGCCGATAACACTGCTTTTATCGGCAGTCACTCTTACATACACAGCGCTTTCATTCATCTGCGCTATTGCTTTGAGTCCGATTTTTACCGCACTTATGGTAAAGCTCAGAATGGAATATGTACCTACCGCTTTTGACTATCTGCTGTCATTTGTAATATACAGCATTATAATCATAATATCGTTACTGCCCGGCTTTAAGCGCATATCCTCAGCCACATACGCAAACGGAGGTGCAATATGAAGCTGTTATCTCTTGCATTATCCTTGCTTCGAGCAAAAAAACGCAGTTTTATCCTTATGATGATATGTATCATTTTTTCAACTCTGCTGTTCAATTTTGCAATCACTGCGTCTTCGGATTATCTAACCGAAAAAGCATACATAACAAGTCACCGCTATGATAAAAAGATACTGCACGGTACACTCTCGTCAAAAGCGCCTATAACCGATGAAAAGATAGTTTCAGAGTTTGAAAAGTACGGAATAAATTGCCGTGTCGAGCGTTACCACGAAACCACATTGGAGCTTTTCTCTGTAAACAGCCGAATAACCGACAACGAGATAAATAATATGGACGATGACACTTTCTATCGGTTTCTGTACGATATAAACGGAACTCTGCTCGGATATTCGACCGAATACAGCGAATATCTTGATATAGGACTTTCGGGAGAACGACCGGACAAGTCAAAGGACTACGGCGGCAAGATCCCTGTAATCGCAAACTATACATCGAGGTACAATATCGGAGACACAATAAAATACAAGTGTGGGAAAGGAATTACCGAGCTTATTGTTGTCGGAAAATACACCGATAACTATCTCGACAGCGTAATACTGTATAATGCAGACACCGAAAGCTTGGGTACGACTTTCTATACCGATGCGGATATTCTCTACAACTCCGGACTTGCCACCGCTCCCGAAAATCAGAAGGACTATTCCGGCGAAAGCGAGGATAAGCGTTACTATCAATATGTGATAATTCTGAAAAACAACAATACTTCACTCGCCGAAACCGAGGCTCGTATAATTGACGGACTGAACGCAAACAGTGATGACGCAAAAGGTGATCTGTACATGAATATACGCTATCCCGCAGACCCCGACTTGCTGTACCGTGACAATATGCTGCTGATACAGTTAATGCCTGTATTCATAATGATAGCCATAGTCGGCACTCTCGGAGTTATTGCCAATATTCTGCTGAATGCCGAAAAACGCACAAAAGCAATGGCGGTATTCCGTCTGTGCGGCGGTAAGACCCGCTCTGTGATAATACTCGAGCTTGTCTGCGACACGGCTGTAACGGTTATTTCTGTGCTTGCCGCTACGCTTATCCTGCTCGCAATAAACCGTATATTTGTTATAGAAATCATCAATGCGCAAAGCGGATTGTTCACTGCAGTATATCTGATTGCAATTTCCGTAATTGTCAGCATTGCAGGCTCTGTAACGTTGGTACGCAGTAATATGCTTGAAACAATAAGGAGATATGAGAACGTATGATGAAGCTTGAAAATGTCGATAAATATTACAACAAAGGCACAGATGCCGAGGTACACGCGCTCAAAAACATAAATCTTACCATAGAAAAGGGCGAGATGGTCGCTGTAATGGGTGTATCGGGCTCAGGCAAGTCTACCCTTATACATATTCTCGGCTGTCTTGACAAGCAGACATACGGAAAGTACTTTCTCGGGGAATATGAAGTCACAAAGTACAGCAATAATGACATTGCGGTGATAAGGAACGAGGAGATCGGCTTCGTGCTCCAGAATTTCGGACTTCTCGCCGACAAGACGGTATATGAAAATATTTCATATCCGCTTATATTCAACCCTGCCGTTAAATACAAGATGATGAAAAAGCTTATCACCAAAACCGCCGACGCAATGCTGATAGGTGATCTTCTCAAAAAGCCCGTAAAAGAGCTGTCGGGCGGTCAGAAGCAGCGTGTCGCACTTGCCCGTGCACTTGTAAACCGACCGAATATAATCATTGCGGACGAACCGACAGCGGCACTTGACAAAGCAACGGCAGACGAAATAATGGAGGTTATGAAGTCGCTCAATTCTATCGGGAAAACCATAGTTATAGTAACACACGACAGAACAGTGGCAGAAAAGTGCAGGCGGATAGTTGAGCTTTCAGACGGGGAGATAATCTCGGATAAGACAATTGCGTAAATCGTAAATACAAAACAACGGACAGCAGAAAGAACTGCTGTCCGTTTTCTATACGCTGTACTATCTGTTCACTTCGGGATTATCGGTCCTGCCGAGAAGATAGTCTAATGATACGCCGAAATAATCAGCGAAAAGTATAAGCGTTTTATAATCGGCTTCACGCTGCTCATTCTCATAACGGCTTACGGAATTCTGATTAAGGTCAAGATCTATCGCCAGTTTCAGCTGTGAAATCTTTCGCTTTTTACGAAGCTCTTTCAGTCGAAAAATGTTGATCGCCCCCTTGACAAGATTATACCATTATGGTATAATCTAAATATCCCGTTTTGGGATATTGTTAATCGAAAGCAGAATTTTATGCTTTTCAAGGAGGAAATTTTCATGTTTAGAAAACTGTTCGGAGAAACTGAAACACAACAATTAAATTACCTCAAACCGAGGATTATATTGGTGATTGTCTTTGTAGCTGTTTTATTAGTCGGGGTGGTTACTCACTTTATGGGAATAGAGCCATTTTCCCGCACTTGCATGAATATCAGTTCATTGTTATATGCTGTTTCGGCTATTGTATTTGGTTGGCACTTCTTGAAATCCATGTTCGGATTTGCTTCATTAGGTGCTTTATTCTCCGGAAATATCGTATTCGGTGTAGTCATTATGGTAGTGTATTTTTTACTGAGTGCGGTTCTCGGTCTTATCACCCTTGTTCTCGGTATAGGCAGATTTATTTATCTGCTTGTAAAGAAGGCTAATCAAGGACTGGAGGATTAACCGTGCTTTTTATCAGACGCAGAAAGTCGCTTGACCCATTCTATGACGAATATGCAGAGGTATATTATGTTGACGGTACTTATGTAACATCGGTGGTCGCTTTCCTTATATTTGCCGCTGTTGCGATACCCGCACTTGCTCTTTTCGGCGCTGTCAGATGGCTTTGCGATCACATGATGCTGCTATATGTGCTGTATGCTGTCGGAGTGGTAATTCTGATAGTAATGCAGTCACGGCATACAAGAAAAAGATTTATGTTTTTCTATGCGCTTTCAACGCTCACAATGCTTATAATGCCGATTACCGCTACGGTTTCCTACATATTCCCGATAATAATTCTCGGAGAACCGCTCAGTGCGGCGCTGAGTGTTATTTTCTCGTCACTACTCTTCTACGGCGGTGCTTTTATGACATTCTCGATAAACAAAATCATCAAAAACGGTATCGCCTGCTTTTTCGTTTCGCTTATATACTTAGCTGTTGCACTTCTCGTTTTGTACGGATTTATCAGCGTAGATGCCGAAGCTATGAAAAAATTTGATTTCAACACTTTCTATATCCTATGGTCATAAAGATGACCGCACAAAACAACGGACAGCAAGATTTTCCTGCTGTCCGTTTTGTTTTTATATTTATCAATACCTCTTTTATCTGAGCATTGCTATAATCCTTGCAATTTCCACCGTAAGAATCTTAAGCGTTATTCCGCCTGACATAACATAAAACCATACCTCACGGGCTGCCTGCGTTTTAGCTATCGGCGTTGCGATTATTCCGACAATTACCGCAAGCGCACCGATACAGCCGACTATGTTCGGTATGCTGATAAGCTGAAACAATCCGGGATCACAGCTTCCGTCTATAGCATTCTGAATAGTCTTGTCAAGTCCGTCACGAGTTGCGGCAAAACAGCATACAACAAGGCCGTACACAAGCAGTATAAGGCTTCTCAGCCCCCAGTGCTGTGTCTGTTTTCGTGTCAGAATACACAATACTATGTAGCCGATAAGGATAAGTATCATTACGGTAGTCGCAATTGTGACCCCGTCCTTGAAATATAATTTCATATTAAAAACCTCTTTTCAAAAAAATAACGCAGTACCGCCCCGATAAATAGGTCAGCACTGCGTCTTTGCGTCTGTCTGAATCAACTTAATTATGTAATTTTCAACGTTTATAACGTTCTCCTGTTTGCATTTCGGACAAAACAGCGGAAAATTCTTCAGCACCGTGTCCTGTGTAATTTTTACTCTTGTTTTCGCCTTGCAGTGAGGACACAGTATAAAACGACTTTCATCCGTCACTCTTACCGCCTCTTTTCTCTGCCGTTTTCACCATATGGGGCGAATATGTACGGTAGAAATTTCTGACGTGTGCTTCAAGCCGTTTCAGGCACTCCGCTTCCCTTTCGGGCTGTCTGTCGCAAATTTCAACCATAAGCACAACAGGCGCAACATACTCAAGTGCCAGCGTATCGGGATCTTCTCCGATTATCGTTCCCGACTTGATAAGCGCTCTGAAAAGTCCTGCGTGATAACGCACCAATCTTTCCAGATACCGTTCGGAATACATAGCCGCAAACTCAGCGTTTCTGAACTGCTCTATCGTCATCATTCGCCTGAATCGGCTGACATACTCATCGTGCAGTGAATATTCTATAAGCTGTCTTACCTTTTTTGCAAGCATTTCCTCGGAAATACCGTCAAACACCTTTTCGTCTGCTTTGCTTTCGGAAACGTGCACATCAATGCCGTCCGTGAATGTATCATAACGGCGGTACGTTTCCGCAACGATAGCATCAAATATCTCCTGCTTGCTTTTGAAATGCTTGTACAGTGACGGTGCTTTTATCCCCACCGCCGAAGCTATTCTCTCAACACTTACAGCATCATAACCGCTTTGTGAAAAGAGCCGTAACGCCTCGTCAAGTATGCGTTGTTTGGTGTCTTCCTTTTTGGAGGCTTGTTTCATATATTCACCTCAATATAAAAAAGCTAACGATCGTTAGCTATATTATAAGCTAATAATCGTTAGCTGTCAAGGGGGTAGGGGAATTTTTTGAATCTTTACATCTTAAGCGCATCCACCGGCTTCATCCTTGCCGCCATATAAACTTGGCTCCCTTGCCAAAGGGAGCTGGATTGCGACAAGCACGCACCAATTTTATCCGATATTTTGGTTTTACGATACCCGCAACATCAGAATTCTTTAAACTTTTTCTGTCGCAAGACTGAGGGATCGTTACTGCAAGCTTAAGATATCGAACAGACACTGCCTATCTGCTCTGCCGCTCTCCTACAGATCGTTCGTACTTGGCACAATAGCTTTTCTACATCTTCAGCGCATCCACCGGCTTCATCCTTGCCGCTTTATATGCAGGATAGCTCCCTGAAATCATACCTATCACTGCCGACACCGCAACTGCAATAAGCATTATATCCGTCTGCATAACAAAGCTCTCGCCGACCGCAAGCCCTATGACAAACGCCACCGCACACCCTGCCGCAATGCCCACGATACTGCCGATAACGCATATCATCGTGCTTTCGGCTAAGAACTCGCCGACTATTCTTATATTCCTTGCTCCGAGGGATTTTTTTATGCCTATCTCACGCTTGCGCTCACCTACGCTTACAAGCATTGCGGTCATAACCGATACAGACGCTACCGCAAGCGATATTCCCGCCGTGAACGACAATGCAGAGGTCGCGGCAGTCAGTATTCCGTCAAGCTGTTTCTTCTGACTCTGAAGCTCGCTTATTTTTATACTTCCCTCGCCCTTTACATCAGCCATACAGGCTTTTATCCCGTCTATCGCCGTTTCTCCGTCACCGCTCTTGTCAAGCAGTACCGCTATCTTGTCATAGTCTGTCTTGCCACAGATGTTCTGAGCGGTCGTGTAAGGGATATACACAAAGTACGGCACAGCGTCATTCATCATATTCTGTATGGGACTGAGCCCCGACTCTGCAACACCGATAACCATAAAATCGTTATACCTGCCGCCGAAATTCACGCTCACCGTCTTTCCGACTATGTTCGTCCTGCCATATGTTTCGAGTGCTATCTTATCATCGATAACGCAGATATTCTCCGCTTTTTCCACGTCATCTTCATTGATAAGCCTGCCGTGTATCGGCTTCATAGATATTATCTCATCGGCTTTTTCATTTACGCCCCACACCATACACGAAACATTGCTTTCGATAAGTTCACACTTGGTGACCTGCGCCATAAGCGGCATAGCGCCTGTCACTCCGCTCAAATCTCCGAGCTTTTTTATATCGTTATCTCCGAGCGTAACTCCTGCTTCCTGAGCCTCAACAAGTACCGAGTTCACGCCCATATCGTCAAGACTTTCGTTTATCTTTGTGGTACCTATCTGACCTGCCGCCGATATAACCGTCACCGAAAATATTCCTATAGCAACCGCACTCATTGTAAGTGCGCTCCTGCTTTTACTTCTCCATATATCAGCCATTACCGATGTAAAACCCATACCGTTACCTCCGTCTTTCAATCCGTCATAGTTTTACCGTTTTCTGCCGATATATTCCCGCTGTCGGAGCTGTCTTTGCGGTTTCGCATAATCACTGCGTTTGCCGCTACTCCTGTTGTATCTTTAACAACCTCTTCCTCAACGCTTACCCCGAACACCTGTGTTACCTTCGCCATCTCGAGTCCCGTTACAACGTCACGCCTTACCGCTCTTCCGTCCTCAATGACATAAACGTATTCGCTTTTATCGTCCTGCATTACTGCGCTGTAAGGCAGTGTAACTATATTACGTTTAATCCCGGTCTGAATTTCTGCGTATCCGTTGTCACCGCTTTTAAGTTTTTCAGACGGATCATCGATGCTTACAGTCACATCGGCTACCGTTTCTTCCACTGAACCGAGATACTGCTTTCTTGTGCTTTCGCTGATTTTCAGCACCTTACCGCTTAAAGTTTCTTCCGCAGACGAAACACTGAGCTTTGCTGTCTGACCGCTTTTTATTTTTGTGAGATTTCGCTCAGGCACCGCAACATTCAGTACAAGTGCGCCCTTTCCGCCTATCTGCGCAATATCTGCACCTGCATTGATCAGCTCTCCGCTTGCGGCTAAAGCACAAACAGTTCCGGATACCGGCGACGATATATTCTGAGGAATGCTGTCTGCAAGCTCCGCAAACGTCAGCGCATCGGATACCGAACCGGCGTACATACCGACTAACATCTCACATACAGCATCCTTGTCAACAATTGCTATAGTCTGACCCTGATCGACCCTGTCACCGACATTCACCGGGTACTCTTTTATTATAAGCGGCATCTCTTCCCTTACCGATTTCACTTCCGAATATTCTACAGTACCGCTGCAAGTAACAGACGGCGTATATTCGGTACGTTCCGGGAAAATTACATCAACTCTCGGCACAGAATTTCTTATAAACGCAGGCAGTACCATATTGAGATAAAGACCTCCGACAACGATCAGCGAAATTATTGTTATATGGAGCGCTCTGCGTTTTTTCTTTCTATATATACTGCGGTAATTCATATTAATTCTCCTTTTTGACTTTTACTTCTTTAGTTTGACTGCCGCAGCGGAAAATATTACTGATATTTTGTGAATATTACAGATACAGCCGCTAAAAATAGGTTTGTAATTTCTCAAAAAGAAGGTGTGCAGATGAATATGATAATATGCACCGAGCCGTGCATACATCAGCATGACGGTTGTTGCGGACTTCACGGTGCCGGTGTAATAACCAACACATCCGTATCAGCGTGCCGATACTTTTCACCGAAGGAGGTAGATTCATACGCAAGTGAAAAACGCTCATCCAATCCCCGAAGCGCTGATAAAAGCAACTGATATTTCACGACATTACACAATGGCAGACGGTACGGTACAGGCGCTTGACAACGTTGATCTTACAGTTAATAAAGGTGAATTTATAGCTATTACAGGTCCGAGCGGTGCGGGAAAATCCACCCTTATGAATATTCTCGGACTGCTCGACACCTGTGACAGCGGAACATATATGTTCTCAGGACTTGATACAAAAATGCTATCCGACAGCGAACTCAGCCGTATAAGGAATCAAAAGATAGGCTTTGTATTCCAGGCGTTCAACCTTATCCCGACATTGTCCGTGCTCGAAAATGTTGCTCTGCCGCTTAACTACAGGGGTATGCCGTCCGCAAAGCGCATAGCACGCAGTAAAGCGGCGCTTGAAGCTGTGGGATTATCCGCAAGGCTGTCGCACAAGCCGTATGAGCTTTCGGGCGGACAGCAACAACGTGTAGCAATTGCACGAGCAATAGCCGCCGACCCCGAGCTTATCCTTGCAGACGAACCCTGCGGAAGCCTTGACAGCCGCTCAAGCAAGGAGGTCATGGAGCTTCTGCGCTCACGTCACGAATGCGGTAAAACCGTAATTCTTATCACTCACGATCTTGACGACGCCGCTTACGCTGACAGGATACTGACGGTCTGTGACGGAAAACTTTATAAATAATTTTACAAAGTGCTTGCAAATTAAAGACGGATAGTGTATAATGTTATCTGTTAATTTAATATACAAGCACGCCTCCTTAGTTAAATGGATATAATAAACCCCTCCTAAGGGTTAGTTGTGGGTTCGATTCCCGCAGGGGGTGCCAAAAAGAAAAGTCGCTCGTAAGAGGGACTTTTCTTTTTGTATTATTCATTTTTCATTATTCATCATTCATTATTCATTTCTGCTGTGCGACTTTTCTTAATGAATGATGAATAATGAAGTCGCTTCGCTGATGAATAATGAATAATTGACGAAATGGGGGAATGTTGTTATAATAATTAAAAAGGAGTTGTGGTACAATGAAAGAAAACATACTTATCGACAAGTCTATTTCTTTTGCGGCTAGAATAGTAAAATTAAATCAGTATCTGATAAAAAACAAAAAAGAAACAATTATTTCAAAGCAAATCGTCCGTAGCGGAACGAGCATAGGTGCTAATATAAACGAAGCAAATTATGGTCAAAGTAAAGCGGACTTTATTTCAAAAATGCATATAGCATTAAAAGAAACAGCAGAAACTGAATATTGGATTAAATTACTTTATAAATCAGAATATATCGATGAAAAATCAAGCGTTTCTTTGCTTACAGACTGCCTTGAAATAAAACGTATCCTTATAGCTTCGATCAACACAGCAAAATCCAAAAATCATACTTGATTCCTTTTAAAGCTTTTTTTCATACAGTCGCTCGTAAGAGTGACTTTTCTTTTTGTATTATTCATTTTTCATTATTCATTCCTGCTGTGCGACTTTACTTAACCCGCACATTCTCTCCCTTTGCAAATCCGCCGAAATGTGCTACAATATACCTATAATAAATTGCAAAACAAAAGGAGTACACATTATGAAATACAGATACGAATTGCATATGCACACCAAAGAAGGCAGTGCCTGCGCTGTAAGCTCGGTAGAAGATATGATAAAGCAGTATGTAAAAATCGGTTTTTCGGGTGCTGTTGTAACAAACCATTTCATAAGAGGCAACACCTGTGTTTCACGTTCTCTGCCGTGGGAACAGCTTATTATGCAATACAGCAAGGCATACACGAACGGCAGAAAAATCGCAGAAGAACTTGATTTTGACCTGTTTTTCGGCATTGAAGAAGGCTACGGTAACGGCAAGGAATTTTTAGCCTACGGCTTTGAACCGGAATTTCTTTTATCACGTCCGTTTCTGAGAAATGCCGATCTGAATATATGGGCACAAGAGATCCACTCAGTCGGCGGATTTATAGCTTACGCTCATCCTTTCCGTGACAGAGATTACATAAAAAATCCCGATGAAGTACCGGATATTTCGATAGTTGACGGAATTGAGGGCTACAACAGAGGAAACCGTGATATTGAAAACGAAAAAGCAATCCGTGTTTTCAGTAATGCAGATACGGTTATCACCGCAGGAAGCGATCTGCACAGCACCGACTTTGACAGTGCATACGGAATTGAAACACAGCACAGGATAAGGAGTAACGAGGAGCTGGTGAAAACGTTGCTCGATAAAAACTTCAACATTTATCTCGGGGGATGAAAACTAATAACCGACATCTCAGTGAAAATTCGTAGAGGTCTTTGGATTTATTTTACTGTGATTTTTACGAATTCAATAAACATATAAAAACATCTTCCACATATCCCCTCAACCGTCAACTTCTCCTACTTGACATTACAACAAATTCTTGCTACAATATCTTTTATACAATATAACCTGAGGTGAAAAATGAAAAAATTCTTGATACCGCTGTTATGCAGTGCAATATTGCTTTTATGCGGCGGCTGCAATCTAAGCGACAAAGTGAGAATCGGCACGGCGGCTGAGGGCGGAAATTACTACATTTTCGGCAGTGAACTGAATGCTATAGATTCGCTCGAAAGCTACAATATCAATATCAAAAGAACGGCAGGCTCTGCCGCAAATATGCGTCTGCTCTCAGAAAACTATCTTCAGATGGCAGTGGTTCAGACCGACATAATAGACGATGCGTGGAACGGCAGAAACGGCTTTACCGAAGAATACCATGATTTCGGCGCAGTAGCAGGACTGTTCACCGAAAGCTGTCAGATCACAGTACGCAGTGACAGTGATATAAAAAGCGTTTCGGATCTTAAAGGAAAGACTGTAAGCATCGGTGAAGAAGAATCGGGTACTGCGCATAACGCAAGGCAGATACTGACTTCATACGGCATTGCCGAGGATATGATAAAGACGGTAACCCTTGATTACAAGGATGCCGCAAGTCAGCTTGAAAACGGCACTATTGACGCATTTTTCTGTACTATCGGCGCACCTAATCCCACTGTAAAAACACTCTGCGACAAGGGTGTTGCACGTCTTGTTTCGCTTGACAGTGATAGAATAAACGACCTTGTAAGCTCCTATGGCTACTACTCTGCCTGCACGATACCGACAGGCACTTACAACGGTCAGACAGAAGACGTCAAGACTATAGGTGTTACCGCTGTACTGCTTGCAGGAAATTCGTGTTCCAAAGACACAGTAAAAGCGATAACTAAGGCGATTTTCGATAACTCGGAAACCATACAAAACGCACTTCCCGTAAATATCGTAACCGACAGAAAATCAGCTGTCAACGGCATCAATATACCGTTTCATCCGGGTGCCGCCGAGTATTACGGCGAAAACGGAATAAACGTAGAAACGGAGTAACAAGATGAGCATAGCACTTGATATGTATCAGACAGTAGCAATAGCTGTGCTTGTCCTGATGCTTGGCGCATTTCTGCGCAAAAAGATACATTTCCTTGAAAAGTTCTGCATTCCCGCACCCGTTATAGGCGGTCTGCTGTTTGCGATACTCACCTGCGTCCTGCACGGCACGGGTCTTGCAGACGTCAGCTTTGATGATACACTGAAAGAAGTCTGTATGGTACTGTTCTTCACATCTGTAGGCTTCCAGGCAAACCTTAAAGTCCTCAAAAGCGGCGGAAAGTCGATGATAGTATTTCTGATACTGGTCATACTGCTGATAATCGGACAGAACTTCACCGCACTCGGACTTTCAAATCTGCTCGGACTCGATCCGCTTATCGGTATGTGTACCGGTTCTATACCAATGGTCGGCGGTCACGGTACGGCAGGTGCGTTCGGTCCTGTTCTTGAGGATCTCGGAGTATCTGGAGCCACCACCCTATGTACTGCGGCGGCTACATTCGGACTTGTCGCAGGAAGCCTTATCGGAGGACCTATCGGCAGACGGCTTATAGTAAAGCACGACCTTTTAAAGACGGTTGTACCCGAGGACGACAGCCTGCTTGTCGAAGAGGGCAAGAAGCACGAGCGTCACTTCTCTATGTACGCTCCGGCCGTATATCAGCTTGTACTCGCTGTCGGCGCAGGCACGGTAATCTCCTACCTGCTGACTATGACGGGAATGACGTTCCCGATATACATCGGTGCGATGATTGTTGCCGCTCTTATGCGTAATATCGGCGAATACACGGGCAAGATCACTATTCATATGGGCGAAATAAACGACCTCGGCGGTATATGCCTGTCGTTATTTCTCGGAATAGCAATGATAACACTGAAGCTCTGGCAGCTTGCCGACCTTGCATTACCGCTGATAATCATGCTCGGCGGACAGGTACTGCTGATGTTCCTGTATTCCTATTTTGTCGTATACAGAATTATGGGCAGAGATTATGACTCGGCAGTACTGACAGCCGGTATGTGCGGCTTCGGTATGGGCGCAACACCAAATGCAATGGCCAATATGCAGGCTATATGTCAAAGGTATGCACCGTCTGTAAAGGCGTATCTCCTTGTTCCGCTTATAGGCAGTCTGTTTGCGGATTTTCTCAACAGTATCACCATCACGTTCTTTATAAATATGCTGTAAACCTGTAGCGGTTTACTTTTGGAGGGGTTTATATGTTTGGTAAAGATAAAGACAAGCAGAAAAAGAAAAAAGAAAAAATGAATGGTAAAGCAGGACATTCGGAGGAAAACTACAATGTTCTTTATGACAATCTCGCTTTTCCGGAGGTATACGCAAAAGAGCAAAAACAAAGCGATACCGAGAAAACAGACGAAGAGCCGGTAAATTACGACAATGTGGCTATTCCCGAAATCAATGTAAAGAAAGATAAGAAATAATTCCGACCGCTCTTAATGAGCGGTTTATTTTTATCCCCTATAATAATTTATCGCATAACCGCCGTATGACAGCCGAAAATAAGACATAAAGCAAAAAACAGTTGCAAATGCGGAGGTAATAGTGTATAATAGAATATGAATATACTGCCTTAATAGCGGTAATTTTCAAATGTGAAAGGAAAATCTATGTTACTTGATATAATGAACAGTCTCGGCGATCAGCGGAGCATTATCATCACTATATTCGCTTATGCGGTGATCCTACTTATTGCTATACCGATACATGAATGCTCGCACTGCTTTGCGGCATATCTTTTGGGCGACGATACAGGACTTCATTCGGGCAGAATTACGCTGAACCCGATAAGGCACTGGGATCTCTGGGGTACTATAGGTATGCTTACTGTCGGACTAGGCTGGGGCAAGCCCGCACCCGTAAACCCCGTCAGAGCAAGAAAGGTTTCCGCAAGAACGTTCATGGCACTGACTGCGGCGGCAGGACCTTTATCCAATGTTATACTCTCATACATTTTCGTACTTATCGGAAAGCTTGTATGGTTCTTCTTCGGTGCTTCAAATCCCGATGTTGTAGCATATGTTTACTACGCTTTTGATATGGCGGCAAGCATCAACGTTTCGCTTGCAGTGTTCAACCTGCTCCCCATACCGCCCTTGGACGGTTCAAGAATAATGCTCGTATTCTTAAAGGAAAGAACATATTTCAAGCTGATGCAGTACGAGCAGTATATAATGCTTGCCGTACTTGCTATCTGCTGGACAGGTGTACTTAATGCACCGCTGAACTTCCTTGACAATGCGGTTATGAGCTTTCTTGATTTTACAACCTCTTTCGTTCCGCTCGTACCTCTCGGAGCATAAGAAATGCAGGAACTGAAATTCAAGCTGGAGGTCTATGAAGGGCCGCTCGATCTTATGCTGAGCCTTATCGCAAAGCATAAGCTGAACATTTACGATATAGAGATCTCCCTTCTGCTCGAACAGTTTATGCTGTATCTTGACCGTATGAAGCAGGCCGATATAGAAATAGCGGGCGAATTTCTCGAAATGGCGGCAAGGCTTATCTACATAAAGTCAGCCGCACTTCTGCCAAAGCACGAAGCGGAAGAAATGAAGAAAGAACTTCAGGGCGTACTGATAGAATACGCTATGTGCAAGCAGATAGCATTGCAGCTGCAGCAAAGCTGGGTAGGCGATGATGTGTTCGTGCGTCCGCCTGTACAGGTGGAAGAAAACAAGGCATATCTCGGCATACACGAGCCGGACGAGCTTTTTCTGGCAATGTCGAACTTAAACTACAAGGATGCGGTACGAAAAGCCGTTCCTCATGTAAAGCCTGCCATTGCAAAGAGTTTTGTCAGCGTATTCACAAAGATAGTATATGTGTTGAAGCGTATAAATGACGGTCATAAGGTTGAAGTAAATTCGTTATATAAGGGTCAGTCCAGATCGGACTGCGTAGCTGTGTTTCTGGCACTTTTAGAGCTTTCTAAGAACAGCCGTATAAAGTTTACCGATGACAACAAATATCTTCACTTTGTGCCTAAGGATAAAATAGAAGAAGAATTCTCTTTCGGAGAACCGGATGAAAGCGAGGCGGCGGATAATTGAATTACAACGAATCACTTTGTATAATCGAAGCTCTGCTGTTTGCATCGGGTGAACCAATCTCACTTGACAGGCTGAGCGAAGCAAGCGGCATCGAGCCGGAAACGGTATCAAAGCTTATCGACCAGCTTGAAAGAAGATACAATGTGTCCGGAAGTGCGATAAGAGTACTGCGGCTTGAAAATTCTTATCAGCTTGCGACAAGAGAAGAATACGCACCTTATATAAAACGTGCAATGGAAAACAAGCGTCAGTCACGACTTTCTCCTGCGGCACTTGAAGTGCTTGCAGTCGTTGCGTACAATCAACCTGTTACAAAAGCGTTTGTCGAACAGGTACGAGGTACTGACAGTTCTGGCGTTATAAACACTCTTGTTGACCGTGAACTTTTATATGAGGCAGGCAGACTTGAACTGCCCGGCAGACCTATCACATATAAGACAACAGACAACTTTCTGCGCTGCTTCAAGCTTGAAAGTCTGGCACAGCTTCCGAGCCTTCCCGATGAGGACGGTCAGCTGAACCTGAATGAGCTTGGCGCATTACAGCAGGATATCGGTTACGGTGACGATACCGCTGATGATATCGGCGCAAACGAGGAATAAATTGCTTTTCTCTGCGGATACTTTTACCGACAGGATACGGGCAAAAACGGAGGGCTTATGGGCTGGCTTATTTTCATAGATATATTGCTCATCATCGTACTTGCTCTCATGCTGTCGGTAACAGTAAACGTGCACCTTAACGATGAAACAAGGATAAAAATAAAATACGCCGGTATAACGATTTTCTCTGTTTCTCCGGAGGACGAAAAACAGAAAAAGCAAAAGCAGAAAAAACAAAAGCAACATACGGACAATAAAAGAAAGTCTGTTTCAACAGATGACGCAAAATCTGTTGAAAAAACAAATAAAAACGACGCTGACAAATCCGGCAAGAACAGCTCTGCAAAAAAAACGGGTAAAATCGAAAAAAATGCAGACAACAACGATGACGGTCTTTTGTCAAAGCTCGGGCTGAGCGGCGACATCGGCGAAACGATTGAATTTGTAAAACAACTCATCTCATCTGCTTCAAAACCCGTTAAACGGCTTATCAGCCATATTCGTGTAAACAACTTTTATCTGTTTATAACGGCAAGCGGCGAGGATGCGGCGCAGGCGGCGATGAATTACGGCAAGATAAACTGGATCGTTTATACCGCAATAGCGGTACTGTATGAAGCGGTAAAGCTTGACGTTAAAAAAATAGACATTTCAGCAGATTTCAATTCAGGAAAAACGGAGTACGAGCTTTCGTGCAAAGTAAAACTGAGGCTCGGAACAGCCATAGGCTGCGCTTTATGGCTTTTATTCAGAACAGCAAAATTATATTTGAAGATAAATTCAAAGAATGTAAATAAAACTGCAACGGCTGAAAGCAAAACAAAGCCAAAAGCAGAGAAAGCGTGAGCTTTCGGAAAGGAAATCAAAATGGCAGAACAGCATCCAATCAACGGACTTATGGGAACTTCTATGGAGAAGATAAGAGAGCTTGTTGACGTAAACACTATAATAGGCGACCCTATCACTTCTCCCGACGGAACAATAATTATCCCCGTATCAAAAGTAAGCTTTGGCTTCGTTGCCGGCGGCTCAGACCTGCCCACAAAAGCTCCCAAGGAAGTATTTGCAGGCGGAAGCGGTGCAGGCATCACGATAAATCCGCAGGCTTTTATCGTAGTACAGCGTGACGGCGACGTTAAAATGCTTGAGCTTGGTGCAACCGGCAACAGTGCTATCGACGGTATAATCAGCGGCGTACCCGACCTTATTTCCAAGATCAAGGCTATCTTCTCTAAGGATGACGAAGAATCCGAAGAAAAAACAGAAGAATAAGCAATAACATCTGTCCTTTTCGCATAAGATATACCAAAACTATGCGGAAAGGACAACGCTATGCAAAGAAAGATTCTATCTGTCGCAGCTGCCGTGATTTTTACCGTTACTGCGACTGTGACAGTTTATGCCGAGAGCGGAGAAAAACTGTGTTATCTTGAAAATACCGATAAAAACGGAATCGGAGTATCGGCTGTCAGTGCGATAATGATTGAAGCGAATACAGGTACGGTTCTCTTTTCAAAGAACGAAAAAGAACACAGACAGATAGCAAGCACGACCAAGATAATGACAGCTCTGCTGACCCTTGAGGCAGGAGAGCCCGACAAGGAATTCGAGGTAGACCCGACCGCCATAAAGGTCGAAGGAACCTCTATGGGACTTCGGGAAGGCGATATTGTAACACGCAGAGCTTTATGCTACGGTATGCTTTTGCCTTCGGGAAACGATGCGGCAAATGCGGCGGCGGTAAATATATCCGGAAGCAAATTGCAATTTGCAAAACTTATGAACAAGCGTGCCGAAGAAATCGGTATGAACGATACGAACTTTGTCACACCGTCGGGGCTTGACGCAGACGGTCAGTATTCCTGCGCCTATGATCTCGCCTTGCTTACACGGGAGGCGATGAACAATAAAGACTTTGCAAAAATATGTGGCTTGCCAAAAGCAAAGGTAGCATTCGGAAACCCGGTAAACGAGCGGTGGCTTGTAAATTCCAACAAACTGCTCACAAGCTATGACGGCTGTATCGGTGTAAAAACAGGCTTTACCGACAGTGCGAGAAGAACTCTTGTAAGCTGTGCCGAGCGTGACGGCGTAAGGCTTATAGCGGTAACGCTGAATGCCCCGAACGACTGGAGCGACCACACAAAAATGCTGGATTACGGCTTTGAAAAGGTAAAGATGTGCGATTTTACTTATGATTCGTCACGGCTTGTACTGCCTGTGATCGGATCGGATAAGGAAACAGTCGGCGTAAAGTGCGACAGCGTGAAACTGCCGCTTTGCGATGAGCAGAAAGAAAAAGTAACGGTCAAGATTTATCTGCCCGGATTTATTTATGCAGGATTATCCGCAGGCGATAAAGTCGGGAAAATATGCTATGAGCTGAACGGAAAGGCTATTGCAACGGCTGACCTCAGAGCGACTGAAAGCCGTGTACAGACTGAACAGAAAACGGATTTTTTTACCGTGATATATAAATTCATTGCAGGACTGCTTACACGCTGACTGCACTTGAACGGAATATGAAAGGACTATAGGAACAATGGAAAAAGTGAGATTACAGAAGATAATAGCAGACAGCGGCTACTGCTCACGCAGAAAAGCCGAGGAATATATCGAACAGGGCTGTGTAAAGGTAAACGGCAGACCTGTTTCCATTGGCGACAAGGCAGATCCCAAAAACGATATAGTAACGGTAAACGGCGAAAAGATAGCTTCATCCGGCACTCAGCTGAGATACATAAAGCTGTATAAGCCGAGAGGCTATGTGACCACTATGGCGGATACGCACGGCAGAAAGATAGTTACCGACCTTCTGGACGACATCGACGAGCGTGTTTACCCTGTCGGCAGACTTGACAAGGATTCCGAGGGACTGCTGATACTCACAAATGACGGCGCACTTGCAAACGCCATTATGCACCCGTCCCGTCATATAAAGAAACGTTACCGTGTTACAGTAAGGGGCGAGGTAACAGATGACAAGCTGACAACGCTTGCGTCAGGCGTAAAGATCGACACGGGGGTTACGCTTCCCTGCACTGTTGCGGTTCTGACCGAAGAAGAAAACAGGACCGTGCTTGAATTTACAATCGCAGAGGGCAAGAACAGACAGATAAGAAAGATGTGCGAAGCGGTTAAATTGCAGATAGTGCGTCTTAAAAGAAACGCTGTCGGAAACGTAAAGCTCGGTATGCTGAAGCCGGGCGAATGGGCAGACCTTACCGCAGAAGAGTTAAAGGGACTGAAAGCACTGGTTTCAAGCGATAAATCGGCAAAGAGAACGGCAAGAAAATGATAACGATACTGAGAAACAAGGACATTTCCGACAAGCTGGTGTTTGAGGCAAAGGATGACGGCGCCCCGGTAGGAGCTATTACCTGCACCACAGACGGTGAAACGCTGTTTGTAGAAACTCTTGAAACACCGTACATAATGCTTGTTGACGGACTTATGAGAACGGCTATGAACTACGCACTCAATCACTATATAAATAAGTGTACCGTAAATATGCAGTCGGAAACGGTTTGGAACGAACTTCTGAAACGTGGTTTTGTGCAAAACAACGATAATCACATCTCAGACATTGATAATTTTTTCACATCTCATAAAAGTTGCAAAAAATAGCGAATTTCGCTTGTTATTAAAGCTGAAATGCGCTATAATTATACTTGAATATGATGTGCCCACGGGCATAATTATACAACGGCGGTCGGCGCTTGTTTCAGCAGCTTACCGCTTCACAGAAAAGCGAGAACGGAGGAATTCTGGCAATGAAGAAAACAATTGCTGAAATGGAGCAGACAGCCGCAAGCGAAGCTGCAAACAAGCTCATCTCTCTGTTTGACGAGGACAGCTTTGTCGAGCTTGGCAAATTTGTCGGAGCAAACGGTGAAAAGACAGGCGTTGTAAGCGGTTACGGCTATGTTGACGGAGCAGTCGTATATGCGTACGCTCAGGACACAAGCGTTAACGCAGGTGCGGTAAACACTGCGGCAGCTCTCAAAATCAAGAAAGTTTACGAGCTGGCACTTAAGAACGGCGCTCCTGTTATCGGTATCTTTGACTCAAAGGGCGGAGATATCAAGGAAGGTATGAAGACACTCGGTGCATACGGCGAGATAGCCAAGATGAGTGCGGCACTTTCGGGTGCTGTTCCCCAGATAGCTGTAGTAGACGGCCTTTGCGCAGGCACAGCCGCTATGATAGCTTGTATGGCTGATGTGGTCATTATGACAGAAAAATCAGAACTGTTCATGACAGCACCTTTTACAGCCGATGATAAGACGGCAGGTGCGGGTACAGCCGAGAATGCTGCAAAGTCAGGTGTAGCGGCTATTCTTGCAAAGGACAGCGATGAAGCTATAGCTAAGGCTAAGCAGTTATTATCCGTTCTCCCTGCGAACAATCTTGAAACAGCAGGAAACGATTATTATATGGAAAACGATGCGACTGTATCGGCAGACCTCAAGGGCATCGAGCTTATCAGCTCGGTAGCCGACAAGGAAAGCGTTATTGAGCTTTACAAGCAGTTCGGTACATCTGCGGTTACCGCAATAGGAAGCCTCAACTGGAGAACAGCAGGCTTTGTTGGTACAAACAACGGTGCAAAGCTTACAGCCGACGACAGCGCAAAGATTGCACGTTTCGTTACTCTTTGCGACGCTTATTCGATTCCCGTTGTTACATTCGTTGACAGTGAAGGCTTTGAAAAGTCAAGTGCGGCTGAGCTTGCAGGAAGCATCCGTGACAGTGCAAAGCTCGCACAGGCTTATGCTTCAGCTACAACGGCAAAGATTGCAGTTGTAACAGGCAAGGCTTACGGCAGTGCTTATGTTGCACTCGCAAGCACAGCGGCAGGAAGCGACTTCACGTTTGCATGGGAAGACGCTGTTATTGCTCCCACAACTCCCGAAGCGGCAGTTGTATTCTTAAACGGTGTTTCGGAAGACAATGCAAAGCAGGCTCAGGAATATGCAGAAAACGAGGCTGACGCATTCACAGCTGCGGCTAACGGCTATGTTGACAGAGTTATCACAGCCGAGGATACAAAGTCCGCACTGACTACTGCAATTGAAGCAACATCTTCAAAGAGAGTTGTTACTCCTGCTAAAAAGCACGTTAACTTCGTATATTAATCGACATAAGAAAGGATTTTTGTTATGAAAAGATACAATATCACAGTAAACGGTACCGCTTATGATGTAACCGTTGAAGAAACAGACGGCAGTGCAGCACCCGTTGCCGCACCCGCAGCAGCTCCCGCTCCCAAGAAGGCTGCAGCTCCCGCTGCTCCCGCAGGCGCACAGGGCGGCGTTAAGATAAACGCTCCCATGCCCGGTACTATCGTAGACGTTAAGCTCACAGTAGGCGCTAAGGTTACTAACGGTACAGTAATCGCAGTTCTCGAAGCTATGAAGATGGAAAACGACGTTGTAGCAAGCTGTGACGGTACAATTGCAAGCATCAATGTTACAAAGGGTCAGTCTGTTGAAACAGGCACACTGATTGCAACAATCAATGCGTAACTCTTGATTGAAAGGAATAATAAAGGTTATGGCAAAAGTAGGAATTACCGAAACCGTACTGCGTGACGCTCATCAGTCGCTTATCGCAACCAGAATGACTACTGAAGAAATGCTCCCTATCCTTTCCACAATGGACAAGGTGGGCTATCATTCGGTTGAATGCTGGGGCGGTGCTACATTTGACGCATGCTTACGTTTCTTGAATGAAGATCCCTGGGACAGACTGCGTATATTAAGACGTGAAATGCCTCACACAAAGTTACAGATGCTCTTCAGAGGACAGAATATGCTCGGTTACCGTCACTATGCTGACGATGTACTGGAATATTTCGTTCAGAAGTCTGTAGCAAACGGTATTGATATAATCAGAATTTTCGATGCGCTCAACGATATAAGAAACCTCGAAACAGCCGTTAAGGCTGCCAAGAAGGAAGGCGCACACGCTCAGATAGCTATCTCTTACACAGTCGGTGAGGTATTCACAGAACAGTACTACATCGACTATGCAAAGAGAATCGAAGAAGCAGGTGCAGATTCTATCTGTATCAAGGATATGGCAGCTCTGCTTACTCCTTATGAAACAGAAAGACTTGTAAAGGCACTCAAGGGTGCTGTAAATATCCCGATCCAGCTTCACACACACTACACATCAGGACTTGCTTCAATGTGTCTGTTAAAGGGTATCGAATCGGGCGTTGACGTTATCGACACAGCAATGTCACCCTTAGCGCTCGGCACATCGCACGCTCCCACAGAGTCAATGGTTGCCGCATTACAGGGTACAGAGTACGATACAGGACTTGACTTAAAGCTCCTCACAGAGATAAGAGATTACTTTATGACTCTGCGTAAGAAGTACATCGATAGCGGTCTGCTTGATCCCAAGCTCCTCGCAGTTGACGCTAACGCTCTTATATATCAGGTTCCCGGCGGTATGCTTTCAAACCTCCTTTCTCAGCTTAAGCAGGCAGGCAAGTCTGACAAGTTTGAGGAAGTTCTTAAGGAAGTTCCCCGTGTAAGAGCCGACGCAGGCTTCCCTCCCCTTGTTACACCTACATCACAGATTGTTGGTACACAGGCTGTATTCAATGTAATTCTCGGTGAGCGTTACAAGACTGTAACAAAGGAATTCAAGGGTCTTGTAAAGGGCAGCTATGGTAAGACACCCGCTCCTATCGATCCTGAGTTCAGAAAGAAGATTCTCGGTGACGAACAGCCTATCGACTGCCGTCCCGCAGACCTTATCGAACCTGAGCTTGAAAAGCTGAAGGCTGAATGTGCTAAGTGGTCACAGCAGGACGAGGACGTATTAAGCTACGCTATGTTCGGTCAGGTAGCTGAAAAGTTCTTTGAAAAGCGTAAGGACAAACAGCTTGGCATTGACGCTGAACACGCTGATAAAGCTAACAAGGTAATGCCCGTATAATTTAATTTAACTGCGGCAGGTTGAAATACACCTGCCGTTTTTAATAATCTGAAAAGGACGGAAATATGAACAGACGCAGACGCACAGACGAACCCGTAAAGAATATACACAAAGAAACCGAATATCACACTGTAGTAACCGATGACGGAACGCAGGACGAGGGCTTTAACTGCAAAGCCTGCGGAAAATTCATTACGGTCAGGGACTGCGGCACAAACAACCGTAATCACTGCCCCCACTGCTTATCAAGCATACATCTTGACAACATACCCGGCGACCGCTCAGCCGATTGCGGAGGGATAATGGAGCCTATCAGCATTTATGTCCGTCCCGACGGTGAATGGGCGCTGATACACCGCTGTAAGAAATGCGGAGAGCTTAAAATAAACAGGATTGCCGCAGACGATAACGAATATCTGCTGTTATCGCTTGCCTGCAAACCGCTTGCAAATCCGCCTTTCCCGCTCAGTGCTTTATCAACACCTTTCGGCAAGGATAATAAGTAAACAAGTTCGGGGCTGTGACACAACCAGAAAAAGAAAAAGTGAGTCGAAGCGCAAAAAATAGTGCGCACGGCTCACTTTTTTGGTATGTTGTTTTTAGTGGACTTTTGATATACCGTTTTAGTAATTAACATTGATAGCAAGCTACCGATTGTGCTGTTTGTCGGGTAGCACTTCTCAGTATAAAATGTAATAAAGTTTCTCTTATGTTCATTGTAACGATGAGGTTAGAAGCAAGCGATCCCTCAGTCTTGCGGCAGATAAAGATGAATTGAATTTAACGTTAATGATATTGCAAATGTTGGTGCGAAATATGACGATATAACTTTGCCGCAAGCCAGCTCCCTTTAGCAATGGACGGGCAAGGATGCCCGAAGTTGAACGCCCAAAGTTTCGCTAGGATGCGAAACCAACAAAGCGTTCATAAGCCAAGAACTGTGTTGGCGATAAGACACACAAACGACTGAGTTTTAAACGTTTGTATAAGCGGGTCGCTGACGCTCACTTAGTTCCATTTTAGTACAGATATCTCAGGATAGCAGCATTCTTTTTGGATAGTCGGTGACAGTGCAGTTGCACTGATAAACTCACGGAATTATTAACAACTTATTGGCACAGAAACTGTTTTCAGCGATGCTAGCACAATATTTATTGTTCTGACTTTTTTACAATATGTTGCATTGCAATTTCAGTGAAACATGATAAGCTGAGGAATTGTATCACAACCACTCCCGTTGCTTTATGAAAAATCATATACAAAAAGCCCACGCACCGAAATGCATGGGCTTATGTTACATTTTAATGTACTTTACCGTTAACAGAAATTACTTTCTCTTCTTAGCAACGATAACTGCACCTGCAGCTACGACAGCAACGCCTGCAACTGCTGCTACGCCTTCAACACCTGTGTTTGAGTTGGGCTTTGAAGAATCGCCTGCTGTAGGAGCGTCTGTAGCGGGAGCGTCTGTAGCGGGAGCTTCTGTTTCGTCAGGAGTTGTGCTGCCGCCGTTCAGGATAGCGTCGATACCTGAGATTGTGAATGTAACATTCAGGCCCTCATTGAAGTAGATGTCCGAAACCTTTAAAGGAGCATCATTCTTTGTATCACCGTATTCGTTGTAAAGTTCAATACGGAACTTGCCCTTACCTTCGATATCACCGAAGAGAACCTTGCTGGAATCAACAGCGATTTCTGTTGTTTCGCCGTCCTTAACCTGTGTAATCTTAACGTCTGTTACATTAACACCCTTTGACTTAGCGAATTCCATCTTCTCAGCGCCGGTCTTGAGACCATCATAGCCTTCAGCGTCAACGCCTATGCCTAAATCCTTAGCGAGGTCAGCAATATCAACATTGAAAACCATAGCACCCTCAGCTGTTACAGCAGCCATTGTTTCTTCGCCTGTTTCTTCATCAACAGCGGAAGCCTTGATGTCAGCGATAGATACTGTGTATGTACCGTCCTTAGTAACTTCTGCAGTGCCTGCTGTCCACTCTGTGACTGTGCCCGAAGCAGCGTCCTCTGCATGACCGGAAGCATCCATAATTGAGGGATACCAGTCAGCGTCAGCATACATAATGGATGCATCATACTGTGCTGATGCTGCAACAGCCATTGTACCTGCTACTGATGTAGCAACAATGCCTGCCATAATTTTTCTTAACTTCATTTTAATGTCCTCCATTAATTTCGTTTTGCGTTTGCACAAATATAAAATTTGCTATCTTCATTATAAATGAAAACGTTTTTATAATCAATAGGCAAACTCAACAAAGCAACATTGCTTTTTTGTTGACAATGCACAAACATCACCCCGTATTTTCCACATATTGACCTATTGTAACATCGTTACACAAAAATTTAGGCAAAATAATAGCTTAATTTGCTTAATTGAAAATTTCTTCCGTTGAAATGCGATGCTTCAAAACTGTCAAGGTAATAAAGAAAACAGAATACACAGCACGAATTGATAAAAATTTTCAAAAAGGTATTGCAATTACGGTCGGAATAATGTAAAATATAATAGATAGAATATGGGGCTGAGAGATTAAAAACAAAAAACGACTTTCAGCGGCGGTATTTTCCGCATAAACCCGATAAAATATACGGAGGTATTTTAAAATATGATCACAGCAGGCGATTTCAGAAACGGCATGACCTTTGAAGAGGACGGCAACGTAATGCAGATCATTGAGTTCCAGCACGTAAAGCCCGGTAAAGGTGCCGCTTTCGTAAGAACCAAGATCAGAAACGTAATTACGGGTTCGGTAGTTGAAAAGTCCTACAACCCCACAGCTAAGTTCCCCACAGCATACGTTGAGAGAAAGGATATGGAGTACACCTATAACGACGGTGACCTTTATCACTTCATGGATTCCGAAACTTACGAAGATGTACCGATAAACAAGGCAGAGCTTTCAGACAACTTCAAGTTTGTTAAGGAAAATATGGTATGTAAAATTCTCTCTTACAAGGGTAAGGTATTCGGCGTAGAGCCCCCCAACTTTGTAGAGCTTGAAATTACAGATACAGACCCCGGTTTCAGAGGCGATACAGCTACTAACGTAACTAAGCCCGCTACTCTTGAAACAGGCGCTGAAATCCGTGTTCCTCTGTTCGTTGAAATCGGCGATATTATCCGTATCGATACAAGAACAGGTGAATATATGGAGCGTGTTACAAACAAGTAATCTCAGAACGTGATTACTATATGTAACTACAGAAAGTAAAAGGAGGATTTTTACTATGACAGTTGCAGAAAAGGTATCATACATCAAGGGACTTGCAGAAGGTCTGGGTGTAGATGATTCAACAAAGGAAGGCAAAGTGCTCGCCGCTATCGTTGACGTACTTGACGATATTGCGCTGACACTCGGCGATATAGACGAAGAACTGAACGATGTAGCTGACGTTATGACAGATATGGAAGAAAGCGTTGACTGCCTCGAAGATGTTGTTTACGGCGAAGATGAGGACGATTACGATGACTGTGATTGCGACGACTGCTGTGACGAGGACTTCGATGATGATATGTACGAAGTGACCTGCCCCAGCTGTGGTAACACCATAACGGTTGACTTTGATGTTATCCAGTCAGGCGAAATTCCCTGCCCCAACTGTGGTGAAACACTTGAGTTTGATCTCAGCTGCTTAGAGGACGAGGAATGCGATTGCGGTTGCCACCACGACCACGAATAATCAGATTTGACAGTAACCGCCTGCCTGTACGGCAGGTGGTTATTTTTGCATCTCAAAATCGGACAAATTAAGTCTTTTTTAGCATCCTGCCTTGATTTTTCGGCATAATAGTGGTATACTTACAACATAAACGGCTTTTGCTGATCGAAAGGAAACAAAATTATGAGCGAATGTACTCACGACTGCAGTTCTTGCTCGCAAAACTGCGGCGAAAGAACGACACCTCAGAGCTTTCTTGAAAAGCCTCATGAGCTGTCACATATAAAGAAGGTAATAGGCATAGTAAGCGGTAAGGGCGGCGTAGGCAAGTCAATAGTTACTTCACTGATGGCTGTAACCATGCAGAGAAAAGGCTTCAAGACCGCTGTGCTCGACGCAGATATAACAGGTCCGTCTATCCCCAAGGCTTTCGGTCTGCACGAAAAGGCAACAGGCGACAACACAGGCATCTACCCTGTTATGACAAAGACCGGCATTGAAGTAATGTCAGTAAACCTGCTTTTACCTGATGAAACAGACCCTGTTGTGTGGAGAGGTCCTGTCATTGCCAATACAGTAAAGCAGTTCTGGACTGATGTAATATGGAACGATGTTGACTATATGTTTGTTGATATGCCGCCCGGAACAGGCGATGTTCCGCTGACGGTGTTCCAGTCACTTCCCATTGACGGAATTATCGTTGTAACTTCTCCTCAGGAGCTTGTTTCGATGATCGTCGGCAAAGCTGTTAAAATGGCTGAAATGATGAACGTACCGGTACTCGGCATTGTAGAAAATATGTCATACTACGAATGTCCCGACTGCAAGTCAAGACACAGCATTTTCGGTGAAAGCCACATTGAAGAAGTTGCCGCAAAGTACGATATCAAAAATATTGCGAGAATGCCGATCAACCCGAAATTAGCGGCGGCTTGCGATAAAGGTCTTATCGAGCTTTACGAGGGCGACTGGCTTGATGAAACGTCAGATATGCTCGAAAAGCTGTAATCCGTTTTTAACATCATGACCGCAGACACGTTCTGCGGTTTTAAATATCCGTATTGTCAACCGCATACCGCTTTTGGTTGACAGTGAAAGGTAATTCTCAATATGAAATTAAAAGAACAGGTTCTGCTGATACTTATGAGCAGTAAAGGCGACTATATTTCGGGCGAGGATATATCAAAACAGCTTTACGTCAGCCGTAATGCCGTCTGGAAAGCTATAAACACTTTAAGGGCAGACGGATTTATAATTGACGCCGTGCAGAACAAGGGCTATCTGCTGTCAGGCGGAGAAACCGATGATTTCACCCGTTACGGCACACTCAGGATAAAACAACTTCTGAAAAAATCAGCCGCCGATGCCGACATAACAATAAAAGACAAAGTAACTTCGACAAACACGCTTCTCCGTTCTTCTGCCGAAAACGGCGCTCCCGATAAGACAGTACTTATCGCAAACGAGCAAACAAAGGGCAGGGGCAGACACGGTAAGAGCTTCTACTCTCCCGCCGACAGCGGTATCTATATGTCGATACTTCTCCGCCCCGAATTCAAAGCCGATAAGGCTTTTTTTATAACCGCAGGTGCGGCTGTATCGGTCGTGAGAGCAATCAAAAAAATATGCGGAATAGACGCAGGTATAAAGTGGGTCAATGATATAATGCTTGACGGAAAAAAGGTCTGCGGTATTCTTACAGAAGCGGTAACGGATTTTGAAAGCGGAAGCCTGCAATACGCAGTAATGGGACTTGGTATCAATATCAACCGTCCAAAGGGCGGTTTCCCGTCCGAGATTTCCGACATTGCCTCCAGTCTTTATTCAGATAAGGTTGCGGGAAACGAGCTTAAATGCTCCTTGTCGGCAGAAATTCTGAACAACTTCTTTGACATCTATAGCCATACTTCAATAGAAAAGCTGATAGAGGAATACAAGCGTTATTCGGTAGTACTCGGAAAGCGGATAAAGGTTATTTCATCAAATGAGGAATACTATGCTACCGCTATTGATATAGACACAAACGCACGGCTTATAGTAAAAGATAACACAGGAAATACACATACATTATCCTCTGCCGAGGTTTCGGTCAGAGAGGGACAGGGGTTATAATGAATAAATTATTGAATCATCTGCGTATACGCAGCGAACGACTATACATAACGCTGAAAACTTTTTTCAAGTGGCTTGTTCTTTCGGGGATAACCGGACTTTGCTGCGGTGTTATCGGCTCGCTGTTCCATCTGTGTATGGAATTTGCCACAGAGTTCCGCACAGGGCATTCATTTATGGTGTACTTTCTGCCGGTAGCCGGACTTGCTATCGTATTCCTTTATAGTATCTGCGGACTGAAAAACGATCCCGGTACTAACATAATAATCACATCGATAAGAACCGAAGGTAAAATTCCCGTCAGAATGGCACCGCTCATTTTTATCTCGGCATTTATCACTCATCTGTTCGGCGGTTCGGCAGGACGTGAGGGTGCGGCATTACAGATAGGCGGCGGACTTTCTGCTGAAATCGCAAGGCTTCTTAAGATGGACGAGCGCAACGGAAATCTTCTTGTTATGTGCGGCATGAGCGGACTGTTCTCCGCTCTTTTCGGAACACCGGTCACCGCAACTTTCTTTGCAATGGAGGTAATCAGCGTCGGAGTATTCTACTACTCCGCTATTGTTCCGTGCTTTTTCTCCGCTGTTGTGGCACTGGGCATATCACGGCTGTTCGGAATTGTACCGGTTGTTTATAAGATCCCGGTACCTGAGGTCAACATCGTAAATGTAGCGTTTGCTATGATATTGGGCGTAGGTACAGCTCTGCTCAGCATAATATTCTGCTTTTCACTGCACAAGCTGTCAAAGCTGTTGTCATCGAAAATAAAGAACAGCTATATCAGAATTTTTGCCAGCGGCTGTGTTATCGTGATACTGACGCTGATATTCGGCACGGATTATAACGGTGCAGGAATGAACATCATAATGGACGCTATGACAGGCACTACACGCCCCGAAGCGTTCGCACTGAAGCTTGTATTTACCGTCATCACTATAGCAGGCGGTTATAAAGGCGGTGAGATAGTACCGTCATTCTTTATCGGAGCAACGTTCGGCAATCTGTTCGGAACGCTTTTCGGTCTGCCGCCGCAGTTCACCGCCGCACTGGGACTTGTTTCGCTGTTCTGCGGAGTGGTAAACTGCCCGGTAACTTCTCTTCTTCTCAGTATCGAACTGTTCGGCGGAGAGGGAATTATCTTCTTTGCCGCCGCATGCTCGGTAAGCTATATCTTGTCAGGTTACTATGGACTTTACACGGGTCAGAAGATAATGTATTCAAAGCTTCACAGCAAGTACATAAACAGACATACAAAATAAGGAGTTTTCTTATGGAATACGCATTTTCAGAAAACACCGACATTAATGTATCAAGGGTCCGCCTTGGCTGTATGAACTTCGGCAAAGCAGGACTGTAAAGTGCGTTGCTAAGCTTGCCGAAAAAATACGGCTGTGAAATATCACAGATAGCTGTAGCTTTTAAACAGTATGAGCCCGTCTGTTATACAGACGGGCTCAATTTGCGCTGACCGTTTTATCCTTTATATCTTTTAAGAATGGAAATTACTCTTATATATTCCTTTCCTGCGGCAGTAAGAAGTTTCTGAGCGCTGTCATAATCGCTTCTGCGTAAATCTTCGGTAATTTCATCAAATACAGAACGTAACTTTTCAAAGCCGAGATTTGCTGCTATTCCCTTCATAGTATGAGCCGCTCTGAACGCCTTTTCAACCGAATGCTCATTCATTGCGCTAACAAACCCTGCAAAGTGCTCATCGCACAAAAACTCGCATATTGCAGGTTCAACACTTTCTTCATCGCACTCAAGGCGCTGTATTACACTGTCATAATCTTCTCCGAGCAGTTCATAGCATTCTCTCATAGTGAGATTTTTTCTACCGATATACCCGAACACTGCGGCTTTAAGCTTTTTCGATTCTACAGGTTTTGCGAGGTGCTCGTTCATACCTGCCTGTCGGGTCTTTATCTTGTCATCGGTAAAAGCATTTGCCGTCAGTGCAATTATCGGAACAGATACTGCGTCCGGACGGTTGAGGGTGCGTATTGTTCTTGCCGCTTCAAGTCCATCCATAACAGGCATCATAATATCCATCAGGATCACATCGACAGAATAAAGCTCAGAACCTTCAAAGGCTTCAACGGCTTCTTTTCCGTTCCACGCCTTTATCACCGTTGCACCCTCGTTTTTAAGCATAAACTCGGTGATTTCCATATTCAGCTCGTTATCCTCTGCAAGCAGAATATTCACACCGTCAAGCGAGTGGTTTTCGACTACTATTTCCTGCTTTGTTTCAGCCTGCTTTGTCGTGTCTATATCCAGAGGGAGATTTACCGTAAATGTTGTGCCGATATTTTTCTCGCTTTCACACTCGATAGTACCGCCCATCTTGTCTGTAAGTCTTTTAGCTATGGCAAGACCAAGACCAGTACCCTGATATGATGTTCTTGCACTTTCGTTTTCCTGGCGGAACGGCTCAAACATAACCTTCCGGAACTCTTCTCCGATGCCTATACCGTTATCTTCACATATTATGCTCAGGATCGCGGTTTTTCCGTTATCCGTAACCGAGAGTTCTTTGCAGGACACTTTGACATATCCGCCGTCTTTTCCGTATTTGACAGCATTGCTGATTATATTCATCAGCACTCTCTTGACGTGAAGCGGACTGCCTATCAGCCTGTTATGTATATTCTCGCACTTTTCGACAGTCAGTGAGATGTTATGCTTATAAGCGTTCTGCTCATTGAGCGTTACTATATCATCAAATATGTCGTATATATCAAACGGCTTATATTCAAGCGCTATTTCGCCCGATTCGAGCTTATTCATATCAAGAATATCGTTGACAAGATCAAGCAGATATCCTGACGCTACCCACGTCTTCCGGCGGCATTCTCTCTGCTTTTCCGGGTTATCGGCATTTTTCTCCGCTATCTCTATCATACCGCGTATTCCGTTTATCGGAGTTCTTATATCATGGCTCATGCGCCGCAGAAAATCACTTTTGGCAGCATTCGCACGTTTTGCTTCTTCAGCCGACTGAAGCAGTTTTTCATTGTATTTTTCTTCCGCAATACGAGTTTCACGAATATGCTTTTCCTGTATTGTCCTGTAAAGCAGAATTGCCGCAGAGCAGATTATTATATAAATCGTAATTGCAAACGAAGTTACCGTCCAACGGCTGATATAGACGTCGCCTGCCGGATAATAGACGTATATGTAATAGCTCTTGCACTTATCCATTCCGCCATAGTAGGAACCTTCGCTGTCTGCTAAATGTAAAAAATCACTTGCTTTATCGCCTTTTGACGCATAGCTGTTCAGGATCTCGCAGTCTGTAACTGCTTTCCCGCTGTACTTTTCATTATTAGACGCTATTACGCTGCTTTTGTCAGTAATGATAATGGTTCCGTTCATCGTAAGCTTAAACCCTGACAGCAACAAATCAAGCGTCGGCTGACCGTTGTCTATTACAGCCTTTGTCTGTCTTAGATATGTGAATACTATACCCTTTTTATCTGTGCGTGCAACCGCCGCAAAATCGTAATAATAATCCTTGTCGCTTTCCGTACCGGACGGAGAAGCGTGCATTCTGTCCGCATATATCTTGATCGGTTCGTCGACAATGCTGAGTATATTGTCCTGCTGAATAAAACTTTTCCATTCGTTATATCCCGTGTCATCGCTGTAAATTTCGTTATCAATCCCGCCTTTTTCATCAAGTACCATAATTCCGGTAAGATTGTGGTTAGCGATAAAGCGCTTCATCGTATCATCCGAATAATCATTGAATTCGTACAGATCACGGCTTATTTCCTTTGTCTTATCGATAATGCGGAACAGACTCTTGGCAAGGTCGGACGATGTTATCTCATCATACCGTATGCATTGATTTTTAATATACCCTATCGTTTCGGCTGTAACGTTTTTTGCATTTTCTGTATTATTGTACGAAAATATTGTGAAAACACAGCCGACCAGTACAATACCGACTATGACCATTCCAAAAATTTGTTTAGGAAAAAGCAGTTTTTTATTCTTATTATTCAATTGCTATTCCTCCGAATGCCGCATCGGCATCTAGTCCGTATTTTTCGGCAATTTTGGCAATTGTTCCGTCTTTCATCATATCGTTCAGCACAGATCTAAGCCTTTCCGGAATTTCTGTGTTATTTTCTTTATAAAAAGCTACGCCGAGTTTTGATATCAGCAGATTTTCATCTAGCAATCTGTATTTTCCGTTTACTTCATTGACAAGCTGACGGAGCATATATTCATGACCTGCTATTGCATCTACATATTCTTTATTCAGCGCCGCAAATATGTAATCTATTTTTACAAAACAATATAAATTACCGACTTGCGGCATACCGTTGTTTTTATCTGACAATAATTCCTCAGGCTTTGAGCTTGACTGTACCGCAACTCTTTTGCCGGCAAGGTCTGACAGCTTATAAATATCGCTGTCTGCTCTTACCGCAACCGCTTGCCTGCTGTTCATATACGGTCCTGCCCATTTATACATATTTTCTCTGCCGTTCATTGAAAAGCAACCCCACAGACAGTCAACCTTTCCGTCAGCCAGATATTTGTCCTTCTCATCCCATACAATATTTTTAAACGCAGCTTTATATCCCATTCTGGCGAAAGCTTCTGTTGCAATTTCAACATCTATGCCGGCAGGATTGCCGTTTTTATCGCTGAAATTGTATGGTTCATATTCATCACTCCCTATAACTATGACCGGCAAGTCGTTTATTGATGAATATGAATTGTCCTGTGCACAGCCGACAAACAAAGCGGCTGTTATAGCAACTATAACGCAATTAAAAATCTTTTGTAAAATTCTCATTTTCATATAATTCTTATCGTTGAAATGCCCATGATTTCAGTTTTCTGTAAATCAGCTTTTGAATTTTGCTTTGATCTCATCCTGTATATCAAGCATACACTCCAGAAGTTCCGGATTGAATGCACCGCATTCGCCGCCGAGTATCATACTTATTGCCTTTTCATGCGGAAACGCCCTTTTATATACACGTTCGCTGACAAGCGCATCATATACGTCTGCTACCGATACGACCTGTGCGGCTATCGGTATCTCATCGCCCTTAAGCCCGTCGGGATAACCTCTGCCGTCATAACGCTCGTGATGCCAGCGACATATGGTATACGCCACCTTGATAAGCTCTTCATTTTTATACTGTTCGAGCTTTTCGAGCATATCCGCACCTATCATCGAATGTGTTTTCATTATGGCAAACTCCTCATCGGTAAGTCTGCCCGGCTTGTTTAATATCTTGTCGTCGATACCCATCTTGCCGATATCGTGAAGCGCTGATGCCATTGTGATAAGGTGTCTTGTATTGCTGTCAAGATTATACTTGTCGGTCTTTTTAACAAGCTGATCCAAAAGCATCTCGGTAAGCGTCCTGATATGTACTACATGCAGCCCGCTCTCACCGTTTCTGAATTCAACGATCTGGCTCAATATGCCTGTCATCATATCGTTATTGCGTTCTTTTTCATTTATCTGATCGGTAAGGAGCATCAGCAGTCTGCGCTGTTTGGAATACAGCTTTATCGTATTGAAAACTCTGTGGTGTACTACCTTTGCGTCAAACGGTCTGCTGATAAAATCCGATACACCGAGCTCATATGCCTCACGCACCGAATCAGCCGAATTATCGCTTGATATCATAATTACAGGAATGTCATCGATAAAGTAATTGTCATTCATATAATTCAGCACGTCAAATCCGCTGATACCCGGCATTACTATATCAAGCAGTATCAGAGAAATGCCTGTACCGTACTGTTCAATCATAGATATGCACTTTTCACCGCTTTCAGCTTCAAGCACGTTGAACCCGACGCCAAGCATAGACGAAAGTATCTTGCGGTTAAGCTCAGAATCGTCAACTATAAGAATGTTAAGCTTATCTTCAAGAACATAATCCTGTCTATCCTTATCGGTAACTACCGTATCCTCGTGTGACTTTACGGTATACATCAGCTTATCCGTGCGGATAACAGCATTCTGCAAAGGTTCTTTGTCCGCAATTATACCGCCTATGCTGACTGATAAATGTATGCCTGAATATCCTGATACATCTGTTCTGCGGATTTTTCTTCTTATCTCTTTAAGCTTTCTGTTGAAATTATCTTCGTTTTCAACACCCGGCATCAGCAGCAAAAATTCATCGCCGCCGTAACGGATAAGAGTATCAGTTCCTCTTATGCAGCCCTTTATCACACTGACAACTGCACTAATAATCGCATCTCCGGTATCATGCCCTTGCGTATCGTTATATATCTTGAAATCATCAAGATCTATCATAACAACACCACCGGAGAATATCGTATTTTTAAGCGTTTCTTCAAAATATCTGCGGTTGAATGTATCGGTCAGAGTGTCATTGTAAACCTCTTCGTTGTTTTGGGCAAGCTTGCTTACAAGTTTCTCCCTGCCGTTCCGACTGAATACCGCGTTTTTGTCTATCGGCTTCATCATTTCAATTACGCACGGTTTGCCGTCAACTTCGACATACTTTGCAATAACCTGAAAAATATCTTTGCCGGCAAGTTCCAGCTTTTCTGCCTGGGATTTCGTTTCAAGCGCTTTCAGCTCAACTCCGTCAAGATAGATTTCATCTTCGTCAACATTCAGAAAAAGATTGTTATCCCTGTCCTCCTGCGTACATATTCTGCCGTTTCTGATTTGTTCCTCGCTCAATAGTCTTGCGTAGGCAAACAGTGTCGAGAAACACTCTACCTGCAAATCAGCCTGCTTTTTTGTAAGCTTCATTATTCCTTCTGTCATATTTTCTCCTGACACTAACACACAAGCGTCATCAGCCTTGCAATGTACTGTTCCACTTTGATAAAATACTTTCCGCCTTGTCAAAGTCGCAGTCATCTATCGCCGCCTTTATACCGTCAAAATACGTCTTGTCAGAATCGCTCGTATTCTGCGATATCTTCTCCATAACATCGTCAATCTGTAGGGCGTCCATATCCGACAGTGCATCGGACAGCTCGTCGAGCAGAGGTTTTATATCCTGATTTTCCGTATTTTCATTATCCTTATTGCCAAAATATGCAGAAAGTACATTCTTCATAGTCTTGTACTCATCAAGGAACTTTTCTATATTATTTTTTATATAAGTGTTGTTATTGTTTTTACCCGCCATCTCCAGATCTTTTGCCATCTGCGACAGCTTGTTCGCTCCTATCTGCTTTGATGTGCTCTTGAGCGAATGAAACTCAATTGTAAGTAATTCGGTGTTACCGTTCTCATAAGAAGCGTTTATCTTTGCAATATTCTTGTCGACAGACCTGTAATACTGTTCTATAACATTGAGCAACAGCTTTTCGCTGCCAATAAGTTCCTTAGCGCTCCTGAGGTCAAGCTCGGGTATATCAGGCAGTATATGCTGAGGCTGAGCCTTATTCTCCGACTTGCTGACAGGGATTATTTTTTCTGACGGCAGCCAGCGCCTTATCTTATTTGCAATAGTCCTCAGCGAAATAGGCTTTGCAATAAAATCGCTCATGCCCTCCCGCAGGAACATTTCTCTTGCGCCCCTGGCGGCGTTTGCTGTCAGTGCTATTATCGGCACGTCCGCATATGAAGGAAAACGCTGTTTTATTATATGCGCCGCTTCTATGCCGTCCATTTCCGGCATCATATGATCCATAAAGATAATATCATATCGGAAATTGCGCACTTTCTCAATACATTCCGCACCGCTTGCGGCTAAATCGACCTGCATACCAAGCGGTTCGATAACGCCTTTTGCAACCGCACGGTTTATATCGTTATCATCTACTATAAGTACATATGCTTCGGGAGCTGTAAAGCTGACATTGCTTTCGGCATCATCGCTGCGCACGAACTTTTCACCTATCCCCATTGCCGACGAAAGAGAAAACGAATATATCGGTTTTCTGATAATAGTTATATTCTCGTTATCGGAATACGCCGTACTGTCAAATCTGTCTATCAGTATGCACTTAAGCCCCGGATTTCTTACTATCAGCTCCTTAGCGTCATCAAACAGTTCGTAATCCGCAATAATATACGCCTTATCGCCGAGCAAATGGTTATCAATGCTGACGGGCTCTGCGCCTATCTCCCTTACTGCCGTTTCAACGCTCTGCCTGAGGTACTGATTTCCAAGCAGAAGACACACAACAGTCCCTGCGGGAGCGCTCTGCACAACGGAGCGTTCTTCTCTTGTTATCTCCTGGGGAACTTCAAACGTAAATGTACTGCCCTTTCCGGGTTCGCTTTCAACAGATATCGTACCGCCCATAAGACCGAGAAGCTTCTTTGATATTGCAAGCCCCAGCCCGGTACCCTCGACATTACGGTTTCTCTTGCTGTCTATCTGTCTGAACATCTTGAAAAGCCTGCCGATATTCTCCTGAGATATCCCGCAACCTGTATCCGATACAGACGCAATCAGCATAACATTTTCATCCGATATCGGTCGTGTACTGATTTTCAGCGATACATTGCCGCTTTTCGTAAATTTCACCGCATTGTTCAGCAGATTGATAAGTACCTGCTGGATACGCACGTTATCGCCTTTCAGACTGAGCGGCAGATCCGGCGGTACATCTATAGTAAATTCAATATTCTTACTGCCTATCTGATTGTTTACAATACCTGCCACATCGTTTATGAGCGACAGCAGTTCATAATCGACAGGCACTATCGACATCCCGCCTGTTTCTATCTTTGAAAAATCCAGTATGTCGTTTATTATCATCAGAAGATGGTGTGCCGATGATTTTATCTGATGAAGATACTCCCTCATCTCATCACTCATATCACGTCTGAGTGCGATCTCCGCAGTGCCGATAACAGCATTAAGCGGCGTTCTCATCTCATGGCTGATATTTGCGAGAAAGTCTGACCGGTGCTCGGCGATCTTAAGCGCGGCATTTGTCATCTGTTTCATCTCGGCTGATTTTGCCACATTCGCCGATATATTGATTGCAATTTCGTATACAGCCTTTGAAAGCTTGTCTGCTGTTTCTTCCGATATTATATTCTCTTCCGGTATTGTTTTTTCTCCGATTTTTGCAAAGCCTGCCGCAAGATATCCGACTGTCTGCGAACCCTGTTTAATCGGCGCACAATAAACCGTAAGTCCGTCAAAGCAGTTTCCCTTTGAAGAATAGCCGGGTTCCGAATGCCTTACAATGGTCGGGATCATGCTTCTCATATATTCAACGATACCCGCGTCCGTGTCCATACGCTCTTTGATCTGTTTCGGGAAACCCGTTCCACCCGAGTGGCTCATACCAAATTGATTGAGTATTATCGAAGCTACACCGAATACCGAAGAAAGAGAACTTTCAAACTGTTTCAGCGTCTGCGCCGATATGTATTCAGTAATGTCTGTCAATCCGCTTTCCCCCTTAGCCGATAAGGCTTCTGATAAGCAGGAACAGTCTGTCCATATTTATGGGCTTTAATAAATATCCCTGTAAGTTCATTGATAAAACCTGCTGTACCTTATCAGAATCAGTAACTCCCGTCAAAAACACAACAGGTATATTTGCAAGTCTGCCGTCTTCTCTTATTTTGGTGAGTACATCAGCACCGCTCTCACCCGGCATACGGTAGTCCAGCAGTATCAGATCCGATATTTTTGTTTCAAGATACTTTTCTGCCATTTTGCCGCTTGAAACTGTCGTAACATCATACTTATCCTCAAGAGCCGATTTCAGCATTCTCAGTATGTCCTTATCATCGTCAACAACAAGAATATGCTTCTTGGTGATTTTCTCCGCCACCGAAGTAAGATCACCTATCCTGTCATAAGAACCTGCCGAAAAGCTCTGTTCAGTATGCATATGCTTACCTCTTGCAGAACAGCTATTGTCGGTGTCGTCGTGCCGCTTTTCACAAAGCGGACCTGCTATCTCAAACACATTGGTGAGTATCGCCGGTACTGTAACGGGACGCCTTAGCATAGTGTCAAAAAGATCAGCATTCTTCGATTTGCATTCTTCACAGATGTCCGCATTTGCAATCAGCATAAACGGCAGGTCAAAGGTCGACTCATCGCGCTTCATAAGATAATACTGCTGTATCATCTCTTCATCGTAATCCTCAAACACCGTAATAAATATATCGGGTTTGAATATTGCGATATGCTGTTTTATGTCATCGGGATAGCCCGGTGTGCTCAGAAAAACAAATCTGTCATCAGGATAAGCAAGCAAATCTTTGAACAGCGACGGTCTGCGGCTGTTGATCAACACTCTGATTTTCAAAATTTTACATCTCCTTCAAATCTTCACAAATGTGTATTATAGCACCTATAGAAATAATACATATATCTTTCCAATATAAAATTTTATCAGAAAATAGCAAAAAAGTCAAGAAAAATGAGATAAAAATCAGATCAAGTTTCATTTTTAAAGCGTTGTCATAATCAACAAATCTCAGATTGCATATTTATTTAAATTGTTGAATATGACGTGAAAAATCATTGTGATATTTGACTTTATCCCAACAATGTGGTATTATTAAATAATAACGGTTCTGACCGCATAAATATCGGGAGGAAATGCTGATGTCATCAAAAAAAAATATATCGAAAGAACTTGAAAAATTATCGGACGGCGTTGAAAAAGCACGCAAAAAACGTAAATCGCTCACCGGAAAGATATTCAAATGGATGTGCCTTGCGGTAGGCAGTTCGCTTCTTATCGTCGGCGGCGTGAATATAAGTATGAACTATAACTTCCTTAAGCAGTCGCTTAAAGATCAGCTTACAGAAGTTGCGGATATGTCGTCTAAAACCATATCAAATCAGCTCAGTTCAATTACCGCCGAGCTTCAACAGATATCCAACGATTCAGGCTTTGATAACCTTTCGGATACCGGCGCACTTTCAACAAAGTGCTTTTCGATACTGACGAAGAATCCTATGCTTACGGACGTCAAGATTGTCAATACAGAAGGTAAGTGTTTCTATGCCGAAACACTGAACTATTCAGAAAACGCAAGCTTCAAACAGGCAGTTGAAACCAAAAAATCCGCAAGCGGCGAGCCGTATGCGACACAGGATCTCAAACAAGTACTTATGGACATTGCAATTCCGATGTTTGAATCCGATAACAGCACACTGCGCAGTGTGCTTATGGCAAGCGTCGATATGAGTACATTCTCCGCCGTCATCGGTCAGACCAGAATCGGCGAAACCGGCTATACAATGGCTGTCGACCAGACAGGTACAATCATTGCATATCCCGATGAAGAAAAACTCACAGAACGTATAAACTATAAAACGCTTGCACAGGCGGACAGCTCATATCAGGGCATAGCTGACTGCATAAGCAAAGCCGTAAGAGGTGAAAACGGCTTTGCCGAAGTAAATCTTGACGGCGTAAACAAATATGTTACATACGCACCTATCGAAAATACCGACGGATGGAGCTGTCTTGTTGTAGCTACACCGTCCGAGTATACCGGAAGAATTGTTCAGTCAATAGCGTTCGGTTCTGTTGTTTCGATACTCTGCTTTATTGTTTCCGTACTTCTTATACTCACAATCGTCAAAAAGATAATAAAGCCCGTAAAACTCTGTTCGGACAGAATAGTTACATTGTCACAAGGCGACCTTCATTCGGCGCCGCTCGACTTTGGCAATAACATTGATAAGGAAATAGGTCAGCTCAGTGAGAGTACAAATCTCATCACAACGCATATCAATGCTGTAATATCCGATCTTGACAATATGCTTGCCGCACTCGGCAACGGCGATCTTACATACGCTCCTGCCGATGTTTACCTCGGTGACTTTGCTCCGCTCAAAGCTTCATATGAGCGTATAATGACGTCGCTCAACAAGACTATGAGCGGAATAAACATAGCGGGGCTGCAGGTTGCAAACGGTGCCGGTCAGGTATCCTCTGCCGCCGCAAATCTTTCCGAGGGCGCTACAAAACAGGCGGCATCGGTAGAAGAGCTTTCAGCTTCGCTTACCGAGGTTTCCGAAAAGGTAAACCGCAATGCCACAAGAGCAGGCGATGCCGCAAAGAACTCAGAACACGCCGCCGAGCTTGTAGGTTCGGGTAATGATCAGATGAAAGTTCTGCTTGAGGCTATGCTCAAGATAGACGATACATCAAAGCAGATTGCAAATATCATCAGAACTATCGATGATATTTCGTTCCAGACAAATATTCTCGCTCTCAATGCGGCAGTCGAAGCCGCAAGAGCAGGCGAAGCCGGCAAGGGATTTGCTGTAGTGGCAGACGAAGTAAGAAACCTCGCAAGCAAGGTCGCACAGGCGGCAAGCGATACAACCGAACTTATCGGTGATTCTATCAAAGCGGTTGAAGACGGTACGACTATAGCAAACGAAACCGCACAGACACTGAGCCTTATAGTAGAAACCACTACCCAGACAACTGCGCTTATTTCTGATATTTCAACAGCTTGCGAAGAACAGGCAAATGCAATATCACAGATTACAGCGGGCGTCGATCAGATTTCATCTGTTGTTCAGACAAATTCCGCAACCAGCGAAGAATGTGCCGCTTCCGCAGAAGAGCTTTCGTCACAGGCGGCGATCCTTGACAGCATGGTAAGCAAGTTCAAACTGAGTGAAAAAATCACAGACACAGAAGAATCCGAAACCATAAACGAAGAACCCGATGCAGATACAAATGTCAAAAAAATCTTTACAGAAAACGAAAAATATGAAATCAAAAAAAATGTCGAACCGGTAATTGCTGAAGAAAAAGCAATAAGAGCATCAAAGAAAACAGATAAAACCGCAGTTAATAAAAAAGCGACAGAAAACAGCGAAATCAAAACGATTGAATTTATCGGACACGAATCCGTCGGAAAGAATGAAAGCATAGGACATGAATCCGTCGGAAAGAATGAAAGCATAGGACATAAATCCGTCGGAAAGAATGAAAGTAATGTTGCCGATAAAGAAAACAAATCGGAAATTGCAGATAAGCCGATAAAGAAAAGCGATAAAAAACAATCTCCGATCAAGCCTTTATCCGCTGATTTAGCAAACGC
>ENA-ORNP01000375-ORNP01000375.1-human-gut-metagenome-genome-assembly--contig:-NODE-375-length-54271-cov-6.282371_pt1 | contig 54271 bp, 52 predicted proteins | sample MGYA00242119_ERZ509030 | MGnify/ENA primary metagenome ERZ509030 (study PRJEB26280, sample SAMEA2338708) | human gut metagenome | biome: human gut; feature: human-associated habitat; material: faeces... | reverse complement strand
AGTCGTCTACGATAATTGGGTCCATGAAATCGTTCTCTGGCTGGAGTCTTATGTGTCCGTTCTCCTTGTAAAAACGCTTGACTGTTGCTGAATCATCTACTAGTGCAACAATTACTTCTCCATTAGAAGCTGTATTCTGCTTTCTTACTATTATCTGATCGCCTTCGTAGATTCCCATATTAATCATGCTGTCACCCTTGACCTTTAACATAAATACTTCTCCACCTGGCATGTATTCAGATGGAATAGGAAAGTACTCTGTTATATTCTCAACAGCAAGAAGTGGCTGTCCTGCGGCAACCTGACCTAATAACGGGATATTAACAACCTCTCTCCTTGAAAGATTAAAGTTATCATCAATTATCTCTATTGTACGCGACTTAGTCGGGTCTCTTCTTATATATCCATTCTTCTCCAAAGACTCAAGATGTGCGTGAACAGATGATGTAGACTTAAGATTAACTGCCTGACATATATCCCTTACTGATGGTGGATATCCTTTTGTCATTATTTGTTTTTCAATAAATTTTAGTATTGATTTTTCCCTTTTATTTAATTCTGGTCTCTTTCTTGGCATAAATATCACTCCATTTCATATTTGAGCACATAATATCATACAAACAAAAAAATGTCAAACATATTTTTGGAGTTTTTTATATTTGCTACATCATTTATCTTTTACAGCACTAATTCCTGCTATCATCCCCTCATTTATAGCTTTAGCAATTTGATATATGCCGCCTACACAATCTCCACAAGCATATAATCCTTGTATAGTTGTTTCCATTTTATCACTTACAACAATTTTGTTGTCTTTTACTAAAGCTCCTAACTTTCTAGCAAAATCTGTACTTCCGGCAACCCCTTGGGCTACAAATAAACCATCTACTTCTAGTTTTGTTCCATCTTCTAATTCTATGGATTCTAGTTGATTTTCTCCTTTTACAGCTATAACTCCTCTAGTTTCGACTTTTACATTTTCCGCTCTAAAATCTGGCACTTTTTTCTTATTAGTCAATATTGTTATTTTATTTGCTACGTTTAATAAATCATTTACTTCAGATATTGCATAATCTCCACTACCTAGAACTGCAACATCTTTTCCTCTATAAAAAAAGCCATCACAAATTGCACAATAACTTATCCCTTTTCCTTCTAGCTCTTTTATTCCTTTAATGTCAGGTGTATTTTTCTTGTTTCCTGTTGCTAAAATAACATTTCTGGAAATATATTTTCTACTACTTGTGCTTACTTCAAATGTTTCTTTTATTTTTTCTATTTTTATGACTTCTTCTTTTTTTAGCTCTATCCCTAAATTTTTTGCTTGCATAATTCCATTTTGGTAGAGTTCTTTTCCAGATATTCCGTTTGGAAATCCATAATAGTTTTCTATTTTATTAGCTTTTTCTAAACTTGATTTTTCATTATATATAATTAAAGTTTTTTTGTTGGCCCTTTGAGTATATAGACCTGCTGAAATGCCTGCTGGTCCTGCACCAATTATTATTACATCATATATCATAAATTCTCTTCCTTTCATCTATAATATACTTAATATCATATCTTTTTATTCTTTGTCAATTACATTATAAGCATTGTTTTTGCGTTTATTATTTTAATATTCCGCTATTTAAACCTTTTAGCAGCCTGTAAAAATTTGTATTGTTCCTTTTTTATTTTTATGTTATACTGCCTTTAGGTGATTAATTTGAAAATATTATTTAAAAATACTACAAAATATACTAAAGACACTTATTCAGAATTCGTAAAATTTCATAATAAAAAATATAATTTTACATATAATTTATATACAATTATATGTTCTGCATTATTCCTTTTTTGTATAGTTTTTCAAGTAAATAAACATCTCTATAACTTAGCTATTTTATTTTGCGTAGCAATTACTTGCTTTATCTTATGGAGATTTTTCAAACCAATTTCTGACGTATCTAAAGAACTAAATGGTGATACTTTAAAAAACGAGAAAGAGTTTTCTTTTAAATTTTATAATGACTATTTTATTATTAGTGACAATAAAACATATAGTAAAATGAAATATTTTGAGCTTTACAAAGTTTATGAAACCACTAATTTTTTCTATCTTTATACAGATAGAACACATTCTTTTTTAATTAATAAAAGAAACTTTTCTATTGGTACCCCTGTTGATTTTTCAGAATTTATTCATAAAAAGTTGCGTTTTCGTTTTAAGGAACGTAAATAATAAATTTTGTCATTTTTAATTATTGGAAATTAACTCTCCTAAAAATAATTTTAGAGCAAAGGCTTTTCCCCTTGCTCTTTTTTTATCCTACTTCAGGCTAGGATGCTCCTCTTCAATATACCTTATTTTAATGTTATTTTCAAACATAAGGCTAAGGGTTTCCTCTGTAAATTTTCTACGGTTTCATATTTTCCTTATTTCATTCTATATTCCAACCATCTGTAGAGTTACCTGTCAAGGTTATGTTATTATGTATTGTTATCACAGGTCTTACGTCACCTGACTGTCCATCATTATTATTTCCATAAGAGGAATAAAATCCACCTGCTGCAATTGCTTTCATCCAACCAGCATATATCCTAAAACCATAATAAACTCCTTTTTCATTTGTTTCTATTGTTTTTGAAGCAGTCCAATATGCACCTGCTCCATTTATAAGGTCATATGCTTTACTAAAATTTTTCTTTATATTGCTTTCGTTATCACTAGAATTATCAGTTAAAGTGTCTAAATAATATGTGTAGAAATTTGTTTTTATTTTATCTATATATTGCATTTTTCCTGTTTTGAATGCTCTATTATTAAAAATATTTTTTTCTGTATCAAATAGATAAAAACTATTATGTTCTATTTTACAATTCCCCTTTACTCCGTTTACAGCCATATAATATGGGAACTTGCTCTCATTCCAGTAAAAAGTTACTTCATTTCCATATTCGTTTAAATTTCCTTTGCCATATTTTTGACCATTTCCAGTAGACATGGGATCATATTTAGTTATCTGGTTTATATCCTCGATTCTGATACTCCTTACCGACTTTGCTCCTATTCCATTTCCATATAATTTACAGATATTATCCAATTCTGCAATTCCATATTTAAAGCCTGTTTCTCCTTTTAAATAGAAACGCTCATTTTCATTTGTTTCAATACTTTCTTTTGATGTTATTAATAATTCTCCTTTATTATTTACTCCTAAGACAACCCATTGCAGGTCATTTTGAAAAGTGAAACTTTGATTCGCATATCCATTTTTTTCAACACTTGATATATATTGGTTATTTTCAGGTTCTTCTGCTCTATAATTTATGCTATCTCCAACATTTATTTTTATATTTCCATCTGATATCACATTTTCCGAATCATAATAATATTTGCCTTTTTCTTGAATATTTCCATATTGGTCAAATATATATTCGTTTTTTGTATCATTTGATATTACTTTATAATAATCACCGTCAAATGATACTTTATAATTTGAATTATTTAACTCTTTTTCTATTTTTTCTTGCGAAATCTCATAAGGATTTTTAGTTTGTGCAGATAAAAATGCAACTTCTATGCTTTCTACCTCTTTTGACTCTTCTGATTTCTTTTTAGCATTGTTTGCTTGAGTTAATATTCCATTCTCTCCCATTAACATAGATACTGATATTCCTGCTAAGATTAGCAATACAATTATTGTTATTATAAGCGCAATTAAAGTTATCCCATTTTCCTTATTTTTTCTTTTGTTTTCTAAATGTAATGTGTGTGTGTGTGTGTGTGTACAGCACCAAGGCTTTCAGCTACTACTTTTTTCATTTTTTCTCTCCTCTTCTTTGGTTTTTACATAAATACTTAAAATATTTTCTTTTTACATTTCGCGACATTGCTGTCGTGCTTATACATGAATTCTAACATAACATTTTATGTATTGCAATCGATTTAGTATATTTTTTTATTTTAATTTTTTCGAATAAATGTTTGACTTTTTGTTTTTTTGTGTTATAATGTGTACAAATGTTCGTATAGAGGTATTAAAAATGGATATATTTGAAAAGTTGAAAATTCTAGCAGATTCGGCCAAGTATGATGCTTCTTGTAGTTCTAGTGGTAGCTCAAGACGTAATAAAAATAATGGCATTGGGAATGGTAATTATTCCGGAATTTGTCATAGTTGGGGTGCTGATGGTAGATGTATTTCTCTACTAAAAATTTTGTTTTCAAATTGTTGTATGTATGATTGTGCGTATTGTATTAACAGATGTTCTAACAATGTAAAAAGAGCTACTTTTACTCCACGTGAGGTTGCAGATTTAACAATTAATTTTTACAAAAGAAATTATATAGAAGGGTTATTTTTAAGTTCTGCTGTTATAAAATCTCCTGATTATACAATGGAATTATTGGTAAAAACTGTTACAATTTTACGTAATAAATATAATTTTAATGGTTATATCCATTGTAAAACGATTCCTGGTTGTAGCCAAGAATTAATTGATAAGTTAGGAAACTTAGTTGATAGGATGAGTATTAATATTGAATTACCATCAAATACTAGTTTAAAATTACTAGCACCGCAAAAAGAAAAAGATGGAATCTTAAAGCCAATGTCTTATATTTCTACTAATATAAAACAAAATAAATTAGACCATAACAAATTTAAGAAGAATTTTGTGCCTGCTGGTCAAACAACACAGTTAATAATTGGTGCAACACCTGAAACAGATTTAAAAATATTAAATCTGTCTCAAAGTTTATATAACAAATTAAATTTAAAAAGGGTATATTATTCCGCATATATTAGTGTAAATAATGATAAAAACTTACCAACATTAGAATCTCCACCCCTACTTCGCGAAAACCGTTTATATCAAGCTGATTGGCTTTTACGATTTTATGGTTTTACTGCAAATGAGCTTTTAGATGAAACACATCCTAATTTTAATAATATATTAGATCCTAAATGTGATTGGGCACTACGACATTTAAATAATTTCCCTGTTGAAATTAATACAGCGAGTTACCATACTCTTTTGCGTGTTCCTGGTATTGGCGTAATTTCTGCAAAAAAGATTATTAGAGCCAGACGTTCCTTTTCTTTAACTTTTGAAGCTTTGACAAAATTAGGAGTAAGTTTAAAAAGAGCACAATATTTTATAACTTGCCGAGGAAAATATTTTGATAAAGTCTATAAATTTAATCAGAATTTTATAGAAACAAATTTAATTTATCAAGAAAGAAACAAATTACAAAAAAATGAATTTGAGCAATTATCATTATTTGATAATCTGCTCCCTACAAAGGAGGACAAAGTAAAATGCTTAACTGGAAACTTATAAATAAAACATATCTATATGACGGAACTTTTGAACGGATTATTAACCATTGTTTTTGAAACTTATACAACAAAAACATTACCTCAAAAAATTATTGCTAAAAATAAATATATTGAAAATTTTTTAGATAAAACTATGTATATTGAAACAGATTACAATAAATCACAAAGAATTTTTAATGGTATTGAAAAAAGTATTTGCCATCAAGCTTTATATAATGCATATTATGCTTTTATGGCAGAAGACGAAAATAAAGAAATAAATATTTTAAAATATCTATGTGATGGTTTTAGCACAGGACCTGAAATAAATAATAAAATTACTATTTCTTATGTTTTTAAAGTTATAAATATGAGAAGAAAAGCTTTGGCTGAATGCCACAAATTAAAAGGATTGCTTAGATTTCAAGAAATTGGTGATAATTTATGCTATGCCAGCATTCACCCTGATAATAATATTTTAGAGCCATTAGGACATCATTTTATGAAACGCTTACCTTCTATGTCTTTTATAATACATGATAAAAATAGGAATTTATGTTTTATTTACAAAAACAAAATATAAACAAAAAAAATATATACAATATAGAAACTAAAATGATACATATAAAATTATAGATAGCACTAATATGAAATTACCTTGTATTTCTTCTTCTGAGGTTGCTTATCAAGAATTATGGAAGTTATTTTTTAATACTATTGCAATTAGAGAAAGAACCAACCCTAAATGCCAAATGCAATTTATGCCTAAAAAATATTGGCAAGATTTAATAGAAGAGCCTTAATTACTCTTCTATTAAAATATAATTTTATATAAATTATAGCTATATCTTTTTTATTTTCAAAAATAATTTTTTTCTTTGTCATAATTATACTTAAAATTTCAAATTAATATTTTAATTAAAATTCAAAATTTTCATTACTCTATTATAATTTGCATCTTCATTTGTTAACACTATATCAAAGGCGTCTTGAAACTTAGGTAAATTTTCCAAAGCTTTTTCGATAAACCCAACAGTTACTGTTGTATCCCATTCTTCCAATTTTAGCATATTCTTGTCCTCAATTAAGTCTCCTAGTAATAATTTATATTTCCTATTTTCTAGCCTTTTCCCCCAGTTACCAAGCTGCATTTTATCTAGCCTTTTATTTGTTGAATTTATAATTTCACCATTAAATTTATGTATATTCCCTTTTTCGTCAAAATTAATAAAATTACTTATAATATACATATTTTCATAATAGCAATTACTATTTTTTAAAACTTCCTCTATTACATTACCTATTCCTGCTGATAAAATTATAACAGGCACATTATTTATATTCATGTATTCAAAAAATTTTTTTATTCCATCCCTAAATTCTATTCCACAATTTTCTATTGCTTTATCTAAGTCATTTTTTGTTAAATTATATTTATAATATAGATTAATACATTGTTTATACCAGTCCTCCATCGCTTTGCATTTATCTTCATATGAAATTTTATAGTCCAATTCTATTGGACGGTATTTATTAAATAATCTTACTAGCTCTACTTTAAAATCTTCTCCTAATCCTTGGCCCGCCACATCCCAAGAGTCTACTTTTGTGTATTTTGTTATTGTTCCATCGAAATCCATAACAACATACATATTTTCAGGTTTCAATTGTATATTTTTTTGTTCATATTTTTCTACATATTCCATTTTATTTTCTCTCCTGTAAAATTCTTTATTTTAGTTACTTTGCCATAACTCATTTTTTTGTTCTATCAAATACTTATATTAATTCTGACCTAATAACAATTTAAATATAAAAATATTTTACTATATGGACTAAAAAATTTCAATATGGTATAATATCGAAAAATGAGAATAGATGACATTTGATTATCCTAAATCGATATTTTTTTATCATCTATGTTTATTTTAACCAATACATTCTTAAAGAAAGAAGGTTCAGTTTTAGATGAAAAACTTTTTTATTATTCTTATTATGAAATTACTAAATATTGCTTTGAAAATTTGTGGTAAAAACGGTGGTAATTTCTTAGGAAAACTCGCTTTTGCTTGGAGTCCTAATATATTTACATATTTTAAGGTTAATTGCCCTGTTATTGCTGTTACAGCAACTAACGGAAAAACAATGACAAATAATGCTATTGGTTATGTTTTAAAAACTGATGGCAAAAAAGTGGTTAGCAATATTGAAGGAAATAATATGGAAACAGGCATTTTATCCACTATTTTAAAAAATTGCACTTTAACAGGAAAAATCAAAGCAGATTATTTAGTCTTTGAAGTTGACGAAGGTTATGTTCCTATTGTTTTTAAAGATTTTAGACTTGATACATTAGTTATATTAGATTTCTTTAGAGACCAGCTTGATAGAAATGGTGAAGTTGAAACTTTAATACTGAAAATAAATGAATTTTTAAAAACTTATACTGGAAATTTAGTGTTAAATAATGATGACCCAAATGTTGCAAGACTTGGTAAAGCTAACCCTGAAAACAAAAATATTTATTATTTCAGTGTTGAACGATATGCATATGCAACAGACAACGAAAAAGAAGCCGGAGAAGGTAAATTCTGCCCATTTTGTAAAACTCGCTTGGAATATGAATATTATCAATATTCTCATATTGGAAAATTCAAATGCCCTAATTGCGGATATGGTAATAACCCAATTTATAAACAAGCAACAAATATTGATTTAAAAGCTAGAACATTTAAAGTTGATAATATTTCTTATAAAATTAGATTTAACAGTATTTATAATATCTATAATTTTGTTGCTGTAATATCTGCTGTAAGTTTATATGATATTGATACAGCTGCAATCCAAAAGGCTTTATCAAAATTTGTTTTGAACAATGGTAGACTTGAAGAAGTTAAAATTAATAATATCCCTACTATAATAAATTTAGCCAAAAACCCTACTGGTTGCAACGTTAGCTTGAGAATTCTAAATGAAGATGATGACGAAAAAGAATTGTTATTTGTACTAAATGACAACCTTGCAGATGGATTTGATGTTTCTTGGATTTGGGATATTAATTTTGATAATCTGAATAATGTTTCAAGAATTATTACATCTGGCAAAAGAGCATATGACATTGCAATTAGAATAAAGACTGCCGGTTTTGATTCTAATAAAATTGAACCATATTTAGATTTAAAAGATGCTGTAACAAATTTATATAAAACTAACACAAAAAAATATGTTATTGCAAATTATACTTCACTTCAACCTACACGAAAAGAAATTTTTAGTATTAATCGATAAACAATATTTACATTACTATGATTTAAAACTATTGTAAAGGTTCATTTTGAAACCTAACCCAAAATTTATATAAGGACTGATTTTAATGAAAGAATTAAAAATATTATATTTATACCCAGATATATTAGAACTATATGGAGATTTTGGAAATATACAAGTACTTCGCTATAGATTAGAAAAACGTGGTATTAAAGCAACAATTGTTCCATACTCTATTGGGGATGACGCTCCTAACTTCAATGATTATGACTTGATTTTTGCTGGTGGAGGTGCTGACCAGGAACAAGGAATATTATCTAAAGATTTAGTACAATATTCAGATAATATAAAAGAAGCTGTTAATAATGGTGTATTTTTCCTTTTAATATGTGGTGCTTACCAATTATTTGGAAAGTATTATAAAGACGCTGATGGGAACGTTATTCCTGGTTTGCATATTTTTGACTACTACACAGAAGCTTTAGCCGATAAGAAAAAAAGGTGTATTGGAAATATCGTTATAAAATCTAAATTAAATAATATGGAAACGGAAATTATAGGCTTCGAAAATCATGGAGGACAAACTTTTGATATTAATACGCCTTTTGGTACTGTATTATATGGAAATGGCAATAAGTTTGGAGACACTCAAGAAGGATTTTTCAAAGACAATGTTATTGCAACATACTTGCATGGCCCTCTGCTTTCTAAAAATCCTGAGTTGGCTGATTATATTATAAAATATTGTTTAGATAAAAAATATAATGACAATATTCAATTAGCAAATTTAGATGATTCTTTTGAAAACTTATGTAGGAAACAATTGTTAGAACGATTTTTAAAAAATTCTGATTCTACTTAATTGTTTAAAATCTAAATTTAAATATTTTATAAACTGAATTCATAGAAAAAAGAGCCCAACTATGAGCTCTTTTTTCTAGTTCTTTTAAGAATAGCAACGTTTAGAATCACTCTTCAGTGTCTTTATGTGTTTTCTTCTTTTTCTCCTCTATGTATAGTGTAATAGAAATTATAATTATAGCAACATTCCATAATATTGCTATAAAGAAATCTATCCACCAGAAGAACCAGCAAACGCTTATATTGACATTTTCTGCTAAAATATACAACATATACAATGTTGCACTTACTATAGCAGAGCATACCAAAAGCACTGAAATTCTCTTTCTAATCATTTTGCCCTCTTTTCTTTAAGATTTTGACTTATACATTGCATATAGCATCTTTATTATTATAACATATTTTTTCTTATAAAAAAAGAAAAAGTTTATCAGAAATTTCTGATAAACTTTTTAAGCTGTTTGGTTTTTGTGTCTAGTGTTTATTATTTGTTTCGTCATTGTATTTCAGCAATTCTGTAACCAGTATGGAAATAACAACAATCACACTTAATAACACTATCGACCAATTAGGCTCTGTGATAAAACTTATAGCTACACCAGCGATGCCAGCTACTACTACTGTAAGTAGTAGTATGATAGCAAAAGTTGCAATCGCGCTAAGGAGCCAACACACGACTTCCAAAACAACTTCTCTAATAATCTTGGGAAATTTTTCTTTCATAGGGCATTCCTTTCCTTAGGTCGATACCAAGATTTGTATAAAAAATATACTTTTATATTATACAACTTTTATAAAATTATTACAAGTGCATTACTCTTTGTTTAATTTCTTTTGTTTTTCCGACATTCCAGAAATTTTCTCCTAAATATCCGCAAGTTCTTCTAACTACCGTCATTTTACTGTGGTCTTTATTTCCACAATTTGGACATTCCCATTCATTATCTTTGTTTATAATTATTTCTCCATCGAAACCACATACATGGCAATAGTCAGATTTTGTGTTAAATTCAGCATATTGAATATTATCATAAATAAATTTAACAACTGATTCTAATGCATCTAAGTTTTTAGCCATATTTGGTATTTCAATATAAGAAATTGCACCACCTGTAGAAATGTTTTGGAATTCGCTTTCGAATTTTAATTTTTCAAAAGCATCTATTTTTTCTCTTACATCTACATGATATGAGTTTGTGTAATATCCTTTATCTGTAACATCTTTTATTGTTCCAAATCTTTGCTTATCTATTCTAGCAAATCTATAACATAAACTTTCTGCTGGTGTTCCATATAATGCAAATCCAAGTCCTGTTTCCTTTTTCCATTTCATAACTGCATCTTTTAATTTTTTCATTACCTTTAATGCAAATTCACGTCCTTCAGGAGTTGTATGTGATACACCTTTCATTAATTTTGTTGTTTCATATATTCCTATATATCCTAATGATAATGTTGAATATCCATCTTTTAGGTATTTATCAATTTTTTCACCCTTCTTTAAACGTGCTATTGCACCATTTTGCCAATGTATTGGTGATATATCTGATGATGTTCCTAATAATGAATAATGTCTACACATTAATGCTTCTTTACACAATTCAAGTCTTTCATCTAATAATTTCCAGAACTTTTCTTCATCACCTTGTGCAAGTATTCCTATTTGTGGTAAATTAATACTTACAACACCTTGATTAAATCTTCCTTCAAATTTATATTGTCCATTTTCATCTTTCCATGGAATCAAGAAACTTCTACATCCCATTGGACTAAATACATTTCCTTCATAGTTTTCTTTCATTTTTTTAGCTGAAATATAATCTGGATACATTCTCTTTGCAGAACATTTTACTGCTAGTTTTGTTAAATAATCATATTTTCCACCTTTTAAACAGTTATGTTCATCTAAAACATATACTAATTTTGGAAATGCTGGTGTTACATAAACTCCAACTTCGTTTTTTATACCTTGTATTCTTTGTTTTAATATTTCTTCTATTATCATTGCATTTTCATTAATGTATTCATCTTCTGGTTCTAGATGTAAAAATAATGTTACAAATGGAGATTGTCCATTAGTTGTCATTAAAGTATTTATTTGATATTGTATTGTTTGAATTCCTGCTGATAATTCTTCTTTTACTCTATCATTTACCATATCTTCAATTATATTTTTATGTAATTTTCCACCATATTTTTCTGTTAATCTTTTCTTTATTTTGTCATGGCTTCTTCTTAAATATTTTCCTAAATGTTTAATATCAACAGATTGTCCTCCATATTGGTTACTTGCAACTGCTGCAATTATTTGTGTTGTTACTGTACATGCTACTTGGAAACTCTTTGGTGTTTCAATCATTTTTCCATTCATTACAGTACCATTATCTAACATATCTCCTATATTTATTAAACAACAGTTGAATATTGGTTGTACAAAGTAATCTGCATCATGAAAATGTAATATTCCTTCTTCATGTGCTTTTGAAATTTTCTCTGGTAATAAGATTCTTTTTGTTAAATCTCTTGAAACTTCTCCTGCTATATAATCTCTTTGTGTTGATGCTAACATTGTATTTTTATTTGAATTTTCTTCTGCTAATTCTTTATTTTCATTACGGATTAATCCTAATATTGATTCATCTGTTGTGTTTGATTTTCTTACTAATGCTCTTGTATATCTATATACTATATATTTTTTGGCTAATTCATATTTATCTAATTCCATTAATTTTTCTTCAATTACATCTTGAATGTCTTCAACTAACATTCTTTTCTTTCCAAGGTCTTCGATATATGATATTATTTCATCAATTTCCTCTTTTGTTGCTTTTTCTTTTCCTCTTACTTCTTTATTTGCTTTTTCAATAGCTGTTTGAATTTTTGCACGATCAAAGTCTATTGTTCTTCCGTCTCTTTTAATAACTTTCATCTTTGTTTACTTCCTTCCCCATAAATATGCAAACACTACAAAATCCTAGATTTTTAATTAATTTTTGTTTTTATTTGTAAGTATTTTTATACTTGTTTTTTCTTCAAGTACAAACTAATTATACATTTAATTTTATAAAAATCTGTTGCAAAAGCAACAAAAATATAATATAATCTTTTTAGTTTTTTCATAATTTGATGTATAATTTTTATGTCGAATTTTGAAAGATTTGATATTTCGGCGAAAGCTAATTTTAGGAGTAATGTTATGGATACTAATTTCGATAAAAAAATTTTTATAAAAAATTTTCGAGAAAATTGTAATAAGATTCAAATAAAAAAAATAAGTAAAGGTGAAACTGTTACTTCATATATTGAAAAACGTAATCAAATATGTATAATAATTAGTGGAGAAGTTGATTTAATCAGATATGATGTTAATGGAAATAAAACTATAATTGGACGTTTTAACGAAAATGATGTTTTTGGTGAAGTTTTTTATCCAGCAAATACTAATAATGAACTTTTTGCTGTTGCTAAAAAAAATTCTGAAATATTATATTTTACTTATGATACTTTATTTGCAAAATGTGAATGCAATTGTTCTTTTCATAGAGAATTAATTAATAATTTGAGTGAATTATTTTTAGATGAAATTATTAGATTAAATTTACGTGTTGAACTTTTGACCAAAAGAAATACTCGTGATAAATTGCTTTCTTATTTTGATATATTATCAAAAAGTTCTATGAGAAAAACTTTTACTCTACCATATAATTACACTGATTTAGCAGATTTTCTTAGTGTTGATAGAAGTGCTATGATGAGGGAACTTAAACTTTTAATTGATGAAGGTTTTGTTGAGAAAAATGGTTCTAAAATTACATTATTATATTAATAAGGAAGGAGCTTTATACCCCTTCCCTTTTATAAAGCAAACAATTGCACTTGTTTGCAAAAAGTTAATATTCTTTATGCATCTCTCCATTTGCCAGAAAACTATACAAGTGTTTAACGCCATCTGCATCATTAGTCTCGCAAAATCCACGCAAATCATCTGCAAAACGTTTATTATATGGACTATAATAAACAATAGTTTCATTATTAGGAATTTTCCACTGGTCTAAACATTCAAAATATTGCCATGAATAAATTATATTATTTCTCTTACTAACTGCAAATGTATATTCATCTGAATATCCATTTATTTCCAAATGCCCAGAATAGTCTATATTACACTCATATACTTCTGCATGATGCATTCCATCTAATCCAGTCCGCGACCTAAAAATATAATACATTCTACCAATAATATATCTCTTGCCGTAAAAGTCGTCTTTCTTATCGTCTCCATCCCATTGTCCTTCTATAAATTCTTCTATGTCATTCTCAATATACCAATCATAATCCTCTTTTAATCCTGCCTCTTTGAGCACTTTTTCAAAGTTTTCTTTTCTTTTTTCTGATGCTTCCTCTTGAGAATTTAACTCTTGAATTACATATGAACTACTATCAATTTCACTTTCACTTGTAGAAACATCTGATGGAGCAGAAACAATCAGTGCTTCAACAAAAATAGTCATTGCTATGAAAGCTACAAAAATAAACCTTTCATAATTTTTCATTTGAATATTCCTCCCTGAAAATTTTTTCTTTTTTTATGTAAAAAATACCAAATGTGCAACTTCGGTATTCTAAAACTGCTAAAATATGGGATATATCAAAACTTTCTCAATATACAGTATACTATATTTATGTTAATTAGTCAAGCTTGATATCAAATATAAATACCCTCCAAGATATCCTCTTGGAGGGCAAAATACACTATTAAGTTATTTTATTATTTTTTGTTTTACTCTGCAGTTTCTTCCTTCACCTCATTGAAATCAGTATCAACTGCATTTTTCTTTTCTGCTTCCAGATTACTTTCTTCATCATTTGCATCAATAATATGCTTGGTCACCATGTAGGTGGTAACTGCAGAGAAAGCAGTGGGCAGAATTTTCTCCATAATTTCCTTCGCCTGTTCAATAAATGCCTTCAGCTGAGGATTCTTTTCCATAAAGGATTGGTCTTCCTCCGTATTAAAGACACCCTTTCCATAAAGGAATGCACAAAGACCAATAATTGCTGCAAGAAGTGCAAAAGTCTTAAACTTTTTAGCCTGGGCTTCATCATCCAAATCGATGTTAAGCTTACTTGCAATAAACAATTTTGCCATTTCGATATAGACACCTGCCTTAGCAGATGCATCACCAGTAATAGCAACTACTTTATCCTTTACTTTTTCATACCACTGAGGTTTCTGGGTAAGCACATACACTACCAACACAGATGCTGCAACAGGCATAAGTTTTTCGGCCTTAGGCTGAATCCATGCAAATTTCTGATGTGCCTCTTCCACAGAATCCATCTTTCCTTCGATTTCTTCAACAGAAAGTTCTTCAGGCTTATCGGTGGAATCAAAAACCCTTGTCAGTGCATATGCACCAGATACAACACCACCAAATGCAACCAATTCTTTCAGAGCTTTTTTATCCTTCAGAATATCAAACTCAAATCCAAGTTCCTTTTTGCAATTCTTATTCAGATTGCTCACATTCAGTTTAGCGTCTTTGGCATTCAGAACCCGATATGCACCATAAATGCTTACCACAGGTACTAGCCATTTCAAAGTCCCCTTATACTTTTCAAGGAATTCCTTAATAAGTTCAACATTTTCTTTCGGAGAATGCTCATAAATCTGCTTCTTAAAACTAGTAACCTTGGCCATAACATTTGCCTCCTCTTTTTTTGCAACTTTAGTCTGCAGAGCAACTTCTTTTGCCTGCAAAGCTGTTTCGCTCTCTTCGAGCTTTTTTTCTCTTAAAGTCAATTCTTTTTCACGTTCATGCAATGCCTCTTCTTTACGATTTGCTTCTTCAAGAATTTCAGCAGCATAAACCTGTGCATATTCTTCAGGCTTAAACTCAAATCCCAATCTAAAATTATTTTTAGAATCAATCATTTGCACCCGAGATTCACCAATTTCGGAAAATTCACTAATCTTACACCAATAACACTGATCACCTTCATTCCAATAGCATCTATCATTAGCAAAATAAACCTCAATAATACCAAAACTGTTAGGACAATGCATTTCAATTGCATAATCCGATGAATCATAATAACCCAGATTTTGATCCCAAGTATATTTATGCCATTTTCCACATTTAGGGCACAAATACTTTTGGGGGATCAATTCCAATAATTCGCCTTTCATTATAAATTCCTCCGTTGTTAATAAATTGCCTCTTGCATGTTATGTTGTTATACTAGCCTCCTACTAAAAAATAATCTTTCTCCTTTCTTAATAATGTATTTACTCTTATGTCAATTGCAATATGCTATTGACATAAAAAATAAATTCTTCGCTATTATACTATCATTTTATGTTAATGTCAATAAAAAGCAGTAAAAATCTTCATCTTCACTGCTTTTTATATAATCTGGCAAGAACAAAGGAATACTATGTCTCTTTATTCTTTATTTTATAATACTATAAAAATTATCAAATTCAAATCCTTGATTTCTAAAATAAGAAATTATAGTAGGTAATGCTTCTGCTGTAGCCTTTTTTCCACCAGCATCATGCATAAGAACAACAACACTATTATGTTTTGGAACTGTTTTATCTAATTCTGCTATAAATTCTTCAGTCGTTTTAGCCCCTGCCGCATCAGAAGTTAAAGCATTCCAATCAATATGTGCTATATTATTTTCATTAAGCAATGTTAATGCATCTGTTTTTATACTTGCATATTTTCCTCCCCAATATCCACCAGGAAATCTAAATAAATGAGGATTATAATTAGGCATTCCAATTGCATTTCTAATTGCTGTTATACAATTATTATATTCATCTAAAACACTTTGAGGAGAGGCATATATTTGTGAATAAACATGTGAATATCCATGACTTGCTAAATAATGTCCTTCATCAAACTCTCTTTTTACTATTTCAGGATTAAGTTCTACTCTACTTCCAAGCAAAAAGAATGTGGCTTTTATATTCTCAGCTTTTAAAGTATCTAATACCATTGGTGTTACATTTGAAGATGGACCATCATCAAATGTCAAAAAAACTCTTTTTGTATCTGATTTATATATATTTGCCATATTAGTTTTTCCTTCTTCTGTAAGTTGAGGTGATTTTTTTCTTCTTTCTTCCTCTTCCTTTGCTTTTTGTTCTTCTGCTATTCTTTCCTGTTCTTTTGCTTCATTTTCAGCATTTTGAACTTGTTCCAAATAAGATAAATATAGTTTTTTAGCACGTCTATTATTTACAACTTCTATTGTTGTAATTATTAATGTAACACATATTAGTAAAATACAAACTATAAAAATTAAGTTTCTCCTATTATTATATGTTCTTCTTATTGATATCAAATCCATTACTCCACCTTTTATTGAATTTAGAGGTCTTAATTATGTGCTAAACCTCCATTCAGCTTCTAATTTCTTAAATATTCTAGTTCTTCTTCAACATTTTTTCTCATGAATATAGGTTCCCCTTTTTCAATAACTTTTATTCCATGTAATTTATCATATTCATATAAACTATTCCATGTTCTTAAATCTTCTGTCATACCTATTTGTCTTAATATATCTTTTGATGTTTTTTCCATAAATGGTAATAAACATATTGCAATTTTTCTTATATTTTCTATTAAATGATACATACTTGATTTTAATTTATCTGTTTCTTCATTTTTAGCTAATTCCCATGGACGAGTTTCATCAATATATTTATTTGTTCTTGATATTATTGTCCATAATTCTTGTAAAGCATTTGACATTTGATATTTTTCAATCAATTCTTCTACATCCTTTAACTTATTAGTTGTAAATTCTTCAAATTCTTTATCAACTTCATTTAATGTTCCTACATATTCTGGTACATTACCTTCAAAATATTTATTTACCATTGATACTGTTCTATTTACTAAATTTCCCAAGTCATTACATAAATCTGAATTATATCTTTCTACAAAATCTTCTGGAGTATATACACCATCTTGTGAAACAGGCATTACTCTTAATAAGTAATATCTTGTTGCATCTAATCCATATCTGTCTATTAATTTTTCTGGATATACTGTATTTCCTTTTGATTTTGACATTTTACCATCTTTCATCATAATCCAATTGTGAACAACAAATTTCTTTGGAATTGGTAAATCTAATGCCATTAAGAAAATTGGCCAATATATTAAATGGAATCTTGCAATATCTTTTCCAACAATTTGAACATCTGCTGGCCAATATTTTTTAAATAATGTGTCATCATCTTGCATATATCCTAAGGCCGTTAAATAGTTTGTTAATGCATCTAGCCATACATATATTACATGTTTTGGATCATTTGGAACTTGTATTCCCCAATTAAATGATGTTCTTGTTACACATAAATCTTCTAATCCTGGTTTTATGAAATTGTTTATCATTTCTGTTTTTCTATATGCTGGTTCAACAAAATCTGGATTTTCATCATAGAATTTTAAAAGTTTGTCTGCATATTTTTTCATATTAAAGAAATATGCTTCTTCTTTTAATAATTTTACTTCTCTACCACAATCTGGACATTTTCCATCAACTAATTGTGTTTTTGTAAAATATGTTTCACAAGGCATACAATACCAACCTTCATATTCACCTTTATAAATATCACCTTTTTCTAAAAAATATTCAAATATTTTTTGTACTGCTTTTACATGGCGTTCTTCTGTTGTTCTTATAAAATAATCATATTTTATATCCATTTTTTTCCACAAATCTTTTGCCATTTTTGCCATTTCATCAACATGTTCTTGTGGTGTTTTTCCGGCTTTTTCAGCAACAGTTTGAATCTTTTGACCATGTTCATCTGTTCCTGTTAGCATAAATACATCATAACCTCTTAATTGTTTATATCTTTTTATTGTATCTGCTAATACTTCTGTATATGCTGTTCCTATATGAAACTTTCCACTTGGGTAATATATTGGTGTTGTTAAATAAAATTTTTCTTTCATTATTGTATCCCCCATTCTTAAATAATTATGTCTCTTTTTAATAATTCATTTTTTATTGTTCCGATTCCAATAAATTTATCATCTTGATAAATTCTATATATTCCATCTACTAAATGATATGTTAATTGTACACCATTTAAAAATAATTTCAATCCTTTTTCTGTTAAATTTATAAATTCTTCATCTTTAAAAAATTGCTCTATTGTGATTATTTGATATTGTGATTGTTCTAGTTGTTCTATTGTTATAGAATTTTCTATATAAAAATCTCCAACACGAGTCCTATTAAGTTCTTTCATATATCCTACTGTTCCTAATCTCTCAGCTATTCCTTCACATAATGTTCTTATATATGTTCCTTTTGAACATTCTACTTTAAAGTGTATTGTTTTATTTATATTATCTACATTTAATAATTCTAATGAATATATTTCTATTTGTCTAGGCTCTATTTTTACATTTTCACCATTTCTAGCATATTCATATAGTTTTTTTCCATTTACTTTTAATGCAGAATAAATTGGAGGAATTTGTTCTTGCTTCCCAATTAATGTTTTAAATACAGAATTTATATTCTCTGTATTTAAAGATTTTTCTGTTACATTTTTTTGTTCTATAATTTTTCCTTCTACATCTCCAGTGTCTCTTTTTTCTCCTAATTGCAAAATAGCCTCATATGTTTTATCATGATTTATTAAATATTTTGAAAGTTCTGTTCCTTTACCTATTAAAAGTGGTAAAACACCAGTTGCATTAGGGTCTAATGTTCCTGTATGTCCTACCTTTTCATTCAATATTTTTTTTGCTTTTCTTACTATATCATGAGATGTTTGGTGTTTTGGTTTATTTATTATTACTATTCCATCCACTATTTTTTCCTCATTATTTATTTATTTGTTGTTTTATTGTATTTATTACTTTTGTTTTTGCTTGTGATACATCTCCTGTTATAAAACATCCAGCTGCTCTTGGGTGTCCTCCACCTCCAAGTAATAAACAAATATCTGATACATTTACATTATCTTTTGAACGCATAGATATTTTAAATCCACCATTTTCTTTTTCTTTTAATAAAACAGCTACTTCTACACCTTCAATATCTCTAATTGATTCTACTAAACCTTCATCATCACCCATATCGTTACTATATTCTGCATAATCCTTTAAAGTTAAATATGTAATTGCAATTTTTCCATTTTCAATAAATTCTAATCTTTCATATATTAATTTTTCAAGTTGGCAATGAGCTTTTGTTTTAGTTCTTAATACTTCTTGACAGATTTTTGAAATATTTACACCTTTTCTTAAAAGTTGTGCTGCAAATTCAAATGTGTCTGATGTAACTGATGAATATTGAAATCCACCTGTATCTGTAATAATTCCTGTTAATAAACATGTTCCTAGTTCTTTGTCTATATCTATTCCAAAATATTCAAACATTCCTATTAATACTTGACAACAAGCTGGTGCTACAGGATCTACATAGTTAAAGTCTGCAAACATTGAATTTACAGAATGATGGTCTATTTCTATTGTTCTTTTTGCTGTTTCAAAATATTCTTTTCCTCCAACAAGTCTTTTTAAATCTGAACAATCCACAGATATTGCCAAATCATATTTATTTGTTCTTCCTTTTTGTAATATTTTATCTGCTCCTGGTAAAAAATCAAATACTTTTGAATATTCTGGTATTATAACATCTGCTTCTTTTCCTAATTTTGCTACTGCATGCATTACAGATAGAGAGCTGGCTACAGCATCTCCATCTGGTGATTCATGACATAATACTACTATTGTTTCTGCTTTTTTTATTTCTTCTAATATGTTGTCTAGAGTCATTTTCTTTTCTCCTTTTGTTAGAAAATAATTACAATTTTTTTCCAACTTTTATTTATTATCTTTTTTCAAATCATTTATAATCTTATCAATTCTTGCTCCATATTCTAGTGATTCATCTAATTCAAACACTAATTCTGGAGTATTTCTTAAATTAATTCTTTTTGCAAGTTCTGATCTTAAAAATCCTGATGATTTTTTTAATCCTGCAAGTGTTTCTTTTATATTTTTTGAATTTAAAATACTTACAGAAACTTTAGCATATTTTAAATCTGGTGTTACTTTAACTTTTGTTACACTAACCATTCCAGTAACACTAGGTTCTTTTAGTTCAAAGCTTATTAATTGACTTAATTCTTTTCTAAATTCTTCGTCAATCCTTCCTTGTCTATTATTATTCTTTGGCATTTTGCTCTCCTTTCAAAAGTTATATTAACTTTTAAATCCTATCTTTTTATCTCTTCTAAAATGTATGCTTCAAGAATGTCTCCCTCTTTAATATCATTAAATTTCTCAATTTGAATACCACATTCAAATCCTTTAGAAACTTCTTTTGCATCATCTTTAAATCTCTTAAGTGAAGCAAGTTTTCCTTCATGTATAACAACATTATCACGTAATACTCTTACTCCTGCATTTCTTTCAAGTTTTCCATCTAATACATATGCTCCACCAATTGTACCAACATTTGAAATTTTAAATGTTTGTCTTATTTCAGCATTTCCTATAACTTTTTCTTGATATTTTGGTGCTAACATTCCTTTCATTGCTGCTTGAACATCATCTATTGCTTGATATATTATAGAATATTGTTTTATTTCAACTTCTTCTTTCTCTGCCATATCTTTTGCTGTTGGCATTGGTCTTACATTAAATGCTATTATTATTGCATTAGATACTTTTGCAAGTGTAACATCTGTTTCAGTAACAGCTCCTGCTGCTGCATGGATAACTTTTACTCTTACTTCTTCATTTGATAATTTTTCCATAGATTGTTTTATTGCTTCAACAGATCCTTGAACATCTGCTTTAACAATTAAGTTTAATACTTTTAGATTTCCTTCTTCCATTTGGCTAAATAAATTATCTAATGTTACTTTTGTTCCAGCATTTATTGCATTTTCTCTTTCTTGACGTTTTCTCTTTTCAATTAAATGTTTTGCTGTTTTCTCGTCTTTTACTTCATAGAATGTATCTCCTGCTTGTGGAACTTCTGTTAATCCCATTATTTCAACTGGTGTAGATGGTCCGGCTTTTTTTACTTTTTTGCCTTTTTCATCTGTCATACTTCTTATTCTACCAATTGAAGATCCTACAACAATTGTATCTCCGACATCAAGTGTTCCTCTTTGTACAAGCATTGAAGCAATTGCACCTTTATTCTTATCAAGTCTTGCTTCTATTACAACACCTTTTGCTTGTTTGTTTGGATTTGCTTTTAAGTCTAATACATCTGCTTCTAATAATACCATTTCTAATAATTGATCAATGTTTGTATGATTTTTTGCTGAGATTGGAACATATATTGTATCTCCACCCCATTCTTCTGGCACTAATTCATATGCCATTAATTCTTGTTTTACTCTATCAATATTAGCATCTGGTAAATCTATTTTGTTTATTGCTACAATTATTGGAATTCCTGCTGATTTAGCATGATTTATAGCTTCTACTGTTTGTGGCATTACACCATCATTTGCAGCAACCACTAATATTGCTATATCTGTTATTTGTGCACCTCTTGCTCTCATTGCTGTAAATGCTTCATGACCTGGTGTATCTAAAAATGTTATTTCTCTATCATTTACTTTTACTTTATATGCACCTATATGTTGTGTAATTCCTCCAGCTTCTCCTTCTATAACATTTGTCTTCTTAACTGCATCTAATAATGATGTTTTTCCATGGTCTACGTGTCCCATTACAACAACTACTGGTGGACGTGTTACTAAATCTTCTTCTTTATCCTCAGACTCATCAAATAAGATATCTTCTTCTGTTATAGTTTCCTTCTTATTTACTTTTACACCAAATTCATCTGCTATTAATGATGCTGTATCAAAATCTATTTCATTGTTTATTGTAGCCATTACTCCATATCCAAGCAATTTTTTTATAACTTCTGCTGTTGTTTTCTTTAATTCTGCTGCAAAATCTTTTACTGTTATGTTTTCTGGAATAGTGATTTCTTCTAGTTTAAATATTTTTTGTTTATTTCTTCCTTCTAATTCTTTTGTTTGTTTTTTCTTTCCTTTTTTGCCTCTTTGTGTTGTTAAATCATAATAGTCTAACATTCCACCATCAGATTCTTCAAACATATTTGATAAGCTATCAGCTCTTTTTAAACCTTTTAATTTATGTTCATTAATTTCGCCATCTTGACCATTTTTTCTAGATTTACCTGATTTTTTATTTGTTTTTACTTCATTAAATCTATTATTTTCTTTTTGTTTGTCTATTGCTTTATTGTATTCTCTAGCTGGCTCTTTTTCAATTGTTTCAACAGCCATAATATCTTTAATGTTTTTTTCTATACTTTTTTCATCCATTGGTCTTCTATTACCATTATTTCCAAATTTGTTATTATTATCAAATTTGTTATTTCCTTGATGATTTCTATTATCAAATCTATTTCCATTATTTTGATTATTATTTCTGTTTCCAAATCTTTGACCATTATTATTTTTATCATATTGTGGTCTTTGACCATTATTATTTCTATCAAATGGTTTGTTTCCATTTCTATCAAAATTTCTATTATTTCTGTCTTGATTTCTATCATTATTATAAAATTTGTTTTTATTGGCAAATCTATCATTATTTCTATTATCATTATTATATTGATTTCTATTATTGAAATCTCTATTTCCAAAGTTTCTATTGCCTTGTTCTCTATTATTATAAGAATTATTTCCAAAGTTTCTATTATCTCTTTTTACTTCTTCTTTATTCTCAACTTTTCTTTCTACTTTTTCTTCAATAGTTTCTAGCTTTTTAGCCTGTTCTTGTTTTGTATTTTTTATTTCTGTTTCTACTTTCATTTCAGCATCCTTTTTTTCTTCGATTTTCAAATTTTCTTTAACCTGTTCTTGAACTTTTGGTTGTTCTTCTACCTTTTTCTCTTCTACTTTTTCTTCTTTTTTATCTTCTTTTTTCTTTCCAAATAGTTCATCAAATGTCATTGGTTTAGATGGTTTGTTTCTATAAACAATATTAAAATCTTTATTTTTTCTTTCTACAAATCCAACATTATTTGATTTTTTCTCTTCTTTTTTCTCTGGTACAGCTGATTTTTTTGTTGTATCTTCAACAATTACTTCTCTTCTTATTATTACTGGTGTAGCTCCTTTGTTATCTGCTACTTTCTTACTATCTTTTTTTACATTATTTGGTTTTGTTTTATTTGTATTTTTTGCTTCTTTTCTTATTCTTTCTGCATCTTCATCACTTACTGAGCTTAAATGACTTTTTGCATCTATATTTAATTTTACAGCTATTGCTAATATATCTTTACTAGACATATCAAATTCTTTAGCTATGTCATAAAGTTTTATTTTACCCAATAACATCACCCCCACTTTGTTTTTTTATAATATTTTCGATTTGAGAATATATTTCTTCACTTATTGGTATTTCTAAACTTTTTTCAATCCTTTTACTCTTCTTTGCTTTTTCTAAACACTCTAAATTATAGCAAATATAAGCTCCTCTTCCAGATTCTTTTCCTCTTTCATCTACTTTTACTATATTATCTTTATTTTTAACTATTCTTAATAACTCATTTTTATTTTTCTGTGCTCTACATATAACACAACTTCTTTGTGGTAAATTTGTCAATTTAATCCTCCTAAGATTTTATTCTTCTACATTTTCTTGAACTTCTTTTGATTCGCTTTCCTCTTTTTCTGGTTCTTCTGTTTTTTGAGCAAGTAATTCTCTGAATTGTGTTTCTGTTTTTATGTCTATTTTCCAACCAGTTAATTTTGCTGCAAGTCTTACATTTTGACCAGATTTTCCTATTGCTAATGATAATTGATCATCTTGAACTATTACTTGTGCAAACTTTTCTTCTTCTTTTATATCTACTGCCATTATTTGAGCAGGTAATAATGCTGATGCTAAAAATGTACTTGGATCTGGATTCCATTCTATAACATCTATTTTTTCACCATTTAATTCATTTATTACATTTTGTATACGTATTCCTTTTTGACCAACACATGATCCTACTGGATCTATATTTTCATTTTGTGAATATACTGCAACTTTACATCTTTGTCCTGGATCTCTTGCAACACTTTTTATTTCAATTAATCCTTCATATATTTCTGGTATTTCAAATTCTAATAGTTTTCTTACAAAGTCTGGATGTGTTCTTGATACTATTGCTTGTGGTGCTCCTTTTTCTCCTCTTTCTACATCTACAACATATGCTTTTATTTTGTCATTTACTTTATAGTGTTCTGTTGGTATTTGATCTTTTGATAACATTATTCCTTCTAGTTTTCCTAAGTCTAATACTACAATATGATTATCAGCTTTTTGTACTAATCCTGTTACTATTTCACCTTTTCTTTCATTATATTCGTTAAATATCATGTTTCTTTCTGTTTCTCTTAATTTTTGGATTATTACCTGTTTTGCTGTTTGTGCTGCAATTCTTCCAAAGTCTCTTGGAACAATTTCAACTTCTACACTATCTCCTAAATTTAGTTCTTTATTAATTTTTCTTGCATCTTCTAAACTTATTTCTAATGCATCATCATTTGCTCTTTCCATTACTTCTTTTATTGCATATACATGTGTTGCTCCTGTTTGTTCATCCATTTTTACATCGACATTTTCTAATGCATCAAAATTTCTTTTATATGCTGTGATTAATGCTGTTCTTATTGATTCTAAAAGTTCCTCCTTTTTGATTCCTTTTTCCTTTTCTAATTCTTCTAAAGCTATTATTAATTCTTTATTATCTATTGCTTTCATTTTTCTTTATCATCCTTTCCTTTTTATTTACCATTCATATATTGTTTTTATTTGTGCTATATTTTTTCTTTCTATTGCAATTTCTTTATCTGTTTCTATTATTATTTCTTCTTGATTAAATGCTTTTAGTTTTCCTGTATATTCTTTTTTTCCATTGTTATCTTTCTTAAATAATTTTATTTCTACATTTTTTGAAATGTTTTGTTCTAAGTGTTTATCTTTTCTTAATTTTCTTTCTATTCCTGGTGATGATACTTCTAAATAGTATTGTTCTTTTATGTAATCTGCTTTATCTAATATTTCATTTATCTCATTACTTACTTTTTCACAATCATTTAAGTCTATTCCTGATTCTTTATCTATATATATTCTTAAATAATATTCTGGTCCTTCTTTTACATATTCTACATCATATAAGCTATATCCTAATTTTTCGATTGGATCTTTTACTAGTTGCTCGACTTTTTCTTCTATTTTTGCCATAAGCTCCTCCTTTTTTTATTTATGAACTTTTGGTACAAGTAAAGAGTAGGATTTGTTCCTACTCTTCTCCGTTCTTTTTAGTACTTTATTATTATACCCTATTTTTCCAAATAATGCAAGAGTTTTGCGAAATTTTTTACTACATAATAACATTTTTACATATTTCACATACACTATTTCAGGAGAATATTATGAATTCATGTGAACTAGTTACTTTAGTATCTTTTTTATCTTGTTTAATTTCTAATAGTTATGATAATGAAGAATTGGCTGTTTTAGCAGCTGTTTTTACTCAATTAGGTGATTCTCTAGCAACAATATTAGCTAATAAAGATTTACTAGACAAAAAGTGCCCCTAGTACAAACTCTCATTAATTAGATTTTGTACTAGAGGACTTTCTACTTTCTGTTCTTTTTAGTTTGCAAAAACTTTTTCTACAACAGGCATAATATCTTTTCCTCTCGACAAGATTTTAGGATACTCAAATTTTTTTACACCATTTTCTGTAACACGAATTTCATATGTTTTATCTTTCTCCATCTCAAAAATAATAAATACATACATTTCTAAATGGCATTCCTTAATTTTTTCTCTTAATGCCTTAATCCAAACATCGTTCACAATACTATCACTGGGCTTTTCATAAAGTTGCAAATATGCAGAACTTACTTTATGACCATAATAATCATAATATTTTTGACCATTTGTAATAATCTCCTCAACAGCCATTTTGTCAATTGGAGTCAAACACAAACAATATTTAATCAGATAATCATAATCCAATTCATACTCGTTTGCCAATTTTTTGGCCACATCAACTTCTTCCATGATAGTTTTAGAGCTCTTAAAAGATGTCGTATCAACCATCATAGAAACAATAATCATCTTTGCTTCTTCAGCACTAGGTTTATATCCAACTAATTGCATAATTTCATAAATCAAATATGCTGCTGCACAAGAATTTCTTTTATACATAAAGTCATATTTAACTTCTCTACTAGTCGGATGATGATCAATACACCCAATAATTTTACCTGCATGTACAGTTTCGAAGTGATCTTCCAAAAACAAAAGTCTCTTTTCATTCTCTCCGATTTTTTCGAACTGTTTCATATCAATTCCAAATAATCCTTTTACAATATTGTATGTTTCACCTTCTTTTACAGATTCCAAAATATAAAAATGATTTTTGATTTTAAGATAGTTAAAAAGTTTAGAAAGAAGTATTCCTGATAATACTGCATCAACATCAATATTATCATGTCCTAATATTACCAGTTCCCGATCTTTCATCCTTTCTGCAAATGCCAGAACTTCCTCTTTAATTTTTTCCAGATTTTGATTTGCACCAATTGTTACCATAACCAATACCTCCTATAGTTAAAAAATTTCAATATTAGTATTATATCTCTCAATCGAAATTATGTCAATCTATATTTTTACAATTCCATTTATACCATATAATTCTTTTATCTTAATATTATTTTTTTGTATTTTTTTTCTTATATTTTTATATGTATCCCTAACATATAACTCTGCTTCTATCAAATCTCTTTGTCTATATTTTTCGATTCCATCTCTCCATATAAATTCTTTTCTTCCAATTTCAATCTCATAGTCATTTATAACAATACCATTAAAACGAATTGCATCAATTCTTATGTTTTCTTCTGCATTTATTATAATTGCTTCTTCATATATTCTATATTGATTAATTAATTCTTGATTAAAATCCATATTTATTATAATTTGCGATTTCAAAAGGCTTTTATTTTTATTATTTGATAAAATTATTAATATGCCTTCTTTTTCTTTGATTTCTTTTTCTATTTTTCTTAATTTTTCTATATGATTTGTAACAATAGTTAATTTTTTATATTGTTTTGATAATATTTTTATCATTTCAATTAATAAATCTGTAATTTCATTTGCAGTTATTGCAATTTCTGTTTCAGCTTTTATTATCTGTTTTTTATTTATAATATATTCTAAAATATCTAAAATTAAATACTTTTCAAGCCATTTTCCATCAAATATTTTTATGTCATTTGCTCTTAATAAATTTATCAATTTTTCACATGTTATAAGTTCTTTATCAATCACAACGTTATTTGTTTCATTTAATAATAATCTTTTTACTAATTTTCGTGTATTTTTTCCTTTTTCTAAATCCATGTATATTTTAATATTATCATTTTCAAATTGTATTTTTCTGCCTATTATTTTGTGCTTATCCATTTTTTCTATATAATATGTTTTTATTGCAATCACCTCAATTGATTTTATGATAAATAAAATCACAATATTCCTTGAATTTTCTTACCATTTGTGGCATAATAAATATATTGAATTTGAAAAGAGGATTTAGGTAGAAATGAACAACAATTTAAAGAAACTAGAATATGATAAAATATTAGAAAAAATAGCACATTTTTGCAAAACATATTTAGGAAAAAAATATGCTTTTAATTTACGTCCATCACAAGATGTACAAGAAGTGCAAAAAAGCTTAAAAGAAACAAGTCAAGGTGTTGTATTAATTCAAAGAAACAGTACTCCACCAATTGGCGAAATAGCTGATATTACTATTTATTTAAAAACATTAGATGGTTGTGGTTCTTTAAGCATTAAAGCATTGATTGAATTACAAAATATTTTACAAATGGCTGAAGATTTAAAAGAATATTTTTCAAAGGATTTTTTATCAACATCAGATTTTTCTGCATTAGAACCTTATTTTAATGATTTATATGTAAATCAAAGTATAGTTTCAACATTTGCAAGATCAATTATAGATGAAGATAATATAGCAGATACAGCATCAGCAAAGCTACAAGACATCAGAAGAAAAGAAAGAAGAATTGAGCAAGATATTAGAGCAAAACTAAATGTTATTCTACACTCTTCAACATATTCAAAATATATGAGAGAAAATCTTGTTACAATTCGTAGTGGTAGATATGTAATCCCTGTAAAAGAGGAATATCGTTCTTCTATAAAAGGATTTGTTCATGATGTATCAAGTAGTGGCTCAACAGTATTTATAGAACCACTTGTTGTATTTGATTTAAATAATGAACTTTCAAATCTTCACATTGAGGAAGAACAAGAAATTGAAAGAATTTTACAAAATCTAAGTGGATTACTTTTCCCATATACGAAAGAATTGCAAAATAATGCTGAACTTATTGGAAAATTAGATTTTATTTTTGGAAAAGCTCGTTATTCTATCGATTTAAATTGTTCTACTCCTGAAATTAATAAGCAAAAACAAATAAATTTAATAAATGCTCGTCATCCATTAATCGACCAAGAAAAGGTGGTTCCATCTTCAATAGAATTAGGAAAAGATTTTAATGTTTTAATTATAACAGGTCCTAACACTGGTGGAAAAACAGTTACTTTAAAAACAATTGGTCTCTTATCTGCAATGGCTTGTAGTGGATTAAATATCCCAGCTGATGAACATTCAAGTATTTATGTATTTGATCAAATATTTGCAGATATTGGAGATGAACAAAGTATTAGTGAATCTTTAAGTACTTTCTCATCACACATGAGTAATATAGTAAAAATAACCTCACAAGCAACAGAAAATAGTTTGATTTTGGTTGATGAATTAGGCTCTGGTACAGACCCATTAGAAGGTGCAAACTTAGCAATAAGTATTTTACAATATTTTTCTGAATTAGGTGCAATTGTTGTTTCAACATCACATTATCAAGAATTAAAAAAATATGCTTTAGTTACACCTAATTTCAAAAATGCAAGTGTTGAATTTGATATAGAAAACCTTCGCCCTACTTATAAATTATTAGTTGGTATTCCTGGAAAAAGTAATGCTTTTGCTATTAGTAGAAAATTAGGTTTAGACGAAAAAATTATAAACAGAGCTTCTTCTATGATTGATAAAGAAACTATTAATTTAGAAGATTTACTAAAAAATATTTATGATTCAAAATCAGAAATTGAAAAAGAAAAAGAACTTACTTCTCAAGCTTTACAAGAAGCTAAAGAATTAAAAGAATCTTTAAAACATCAAAATACTGATGTTATTAATAAAGAAAAAGAATTAATTGCAAATGCAAAATTAGAAGCAAAACAAATATTATTAGATGCAAAAGAAACTGCTGATTCTATTATAAAAGATATAAACTCTAGCAAATCTGCATCACAAGCAAATAAATTAAGAAATGAACTAAATGAAAAAATTTCTAATACAAAAATTGATAAAAAAGAAATTGAAGTTAAACATCCTATTCAAAGAGATTTAATAAAACCTGGATTAAATGTATATGTTACAAATTATAATTCTGATGGAATTGTAATGTCAAATATTTCTAAAGATGATAAAGTACAAGTTCAAATAGGTGCAATGAAGCTTAAAGTTGATATTAAATATTTACAAGAAAAAGTTTCTTCATCTAAAAATACAAATAATTATTCATACACTGGTAGAAATAATTTAAAATCACAATCTGTAAGTCCTGAGATTAACTTACTTGGTTTAACAGTTGATGAAGCTGTTCCTCTTGTTGATAAATATTTAGATGATTGTTTTATGGCAAAACTTTCTCCTGTTCGTATCGTTCATGGAAAAGGTACTGGAGCATTAAGAAATGGTATTCATAAATATTTAAAAACAAATAAATATGTTGATTCTTACAGAATGGGAACATTTGGTGAAGGTGAAATGGGTGTTACAATAGTAACTTTAAAAATAAAATAAGTAGAGAACAATCTCTACTTATTTTTTATCAACTATTTCATTTTGATTTTTATAAATTGAATTTGCTTTAATTACACCTCTTACAGATGAAAGTGGATATATATTAGTATGTGAACCAATAATTGTTCCTGGATTTAAAACGCTTCCACAACCAATTTCAACCTCATCTCCAAGCATTGCACCAATTTTTTTCAAACCTGTTTCAATTTTTTCTTCCTTATTTTTTATAACAACAAGTTTTTTATCGGATTTTACATTTGAAGTTATTGAACCTGCTCCCATATGTGATTTATATCCCAAAATTGAGTCTCCAACATAATTATAATGTGGAACTTGAACATTATCGAATAATATAACATTTTTTAATTCTGTAGAATTTCCAACAACTGCATTATTACCTACTATAGCTTTTCCTCTAATAAAAGCACAATGTCTTAATTCTGCATTTTCTCCAATAATTGCAGGCCCTTTTATATATGCTGATGGATATATTATTGCAGATTTTGCAATCCATATATTTTCACCTTTTAATTCATAAATTTCCTTGTCTAATTTATTTCCTAGTTCTATTATAAAGTCACTAATTTCAGGTAATACTTCCCATGGATATTCATGTTTTTCTAATAATTCTTTTGCTATTGTATGATTCAAATCATACATATTTTTTATTTTACATTCTTCCATTCTTAAATTTTCTCCTTTAAAAATAACCTTTTCAACTCAATTATTTTTTCATTTTATTCCAATATTTTTCATATAATTCTTTTGCTGTTTTTGGACTATCAACACCATCTTTATTTTTTACTGGTGCAAAATCATCTTCTCTTTTTCCTCTTAATATTGCAATATCATCAAAAAATTCAAATGCATCAAAAATAAATGATTCAAATTTATATGAATTTGGCTCTGTTGGAATAATTTCTTTTCCATTTTCATCAATATATGCATTTTTCTTAAATGCACTATGATACATTAATGTTTCTTTACTAATTTTTTCAATCGCATCTATTGTATATAAATTACACATTATATGTGATTCTCCATATTTTAATTCTCCATCAGAATCAACTTCTTCTGCCATCTTTTCTGGAAGTTCTGTATATTCAATTACTTTTGGGTGTCCATTCATTTTGCAAAATACTCCAACTCTTTCATGTGGATTTGCTTTTACTACTGATTTTGAAGCAATTTGTACACCTTTATCTATTGCCATTCCTAATAATGTTACATCTACCATTTTTAATAAAGCATTATCAACAGATCCTATAAATACCCACTTTATACCTTTTTCTTTCATATCTGCTAAACATCCGCTTCTTCTTAATGAAGAATATGTTCCACCATTTCCATCAGATGCTTCACGTATTTTATAGTCTTTTCCCATTAATAATTTTCCTTCTGTATCTATTAATGGCATTTCACTTTGAGTAAATATTTTAACAAAATTTTTGTCATATCCAAAATAATTATTTTTTTCAAGAAATTCAATTGTTGCTGAATTATTTTCTTTACTTGTCATTATATACCAATTTATTGTTATTCCATATTTTTGATTTGCTTCTTTTAAATTGTCAACAAGTATTTCAAATAAATACTTTCCTTTTCCATATACATCTAATTTGAATGTTCCCTTTGGTCCATTATGTCCTAATCTTGTTCCTTGACCACCTGCCATTGTAACAACTGCATATTGTCCTTTTTTTACAACATTACTACCTAATTCATCAAATCTTTGTGTTTGCTCAAATGTAAGTTTCGCTTTGTCTAAATATTTTAAAGGTTCTATTTTACTTTCTTTAAATTCTATTGTTTTCTTAGTATTATTATATAATTCTGTTATTTGATGGAAATCGATTGTATGTATTTGTTCAATCAATTCTTCTGCCTTTTCATCGCCTATTTCATCTATAAATTTGTTTATATGTTCTTGCTTATATTCTTTTAATAATTCTTCTGCTTCTTGTCTTTTATCCATAACATTTTCTCCTTTTTTTTTCATCTTAATGTTCTTATTTTATTATATGTATTCCAATAGCCCAATTCTATCATATTTATATTTTTTTTGCAATACTTATCATATTTCTTAATAATTACCATATATATTAATAAAAGTTTAGTTTGTCTTAGACAAAAGATTTTAGAAATGTATAGGAGGTATTTTAATGGAAAATGTAGGCTTATATCAGGATATAGCTAAACGAACTGATGGAGATATTTATATCGGAGTTGTTGGTCCTGTAAGAACTGGTAAATCTACCTTCATAAAAAAATTTATGGATTTACTGGTTATTCCAAATATTGATAATGAATATAAAAAAGAAAGAGCTAAAGATGAATTGCCACAAAGTGCTGGTGGGCGTACTATTATGACTACTGAACCTAAATTTGTTCCTAATGAAGCTGTTGAAATTACGATTGACAAAAATTTAAAATTGAAAACTCGTCTTGTTGATTGTGTTGGTTATTTAGTTGATAATGCTATTGGTTATTTAGAAGATGATCTACCAAGAATGGTAAAAACTCCTTGGTCTGATGAGGAAATTCCTTTTGAAACTGCTGCTGAAATTGGAACAAAAAAAGTTATTGAAGAACATTCTACAATAGGAATTTTAATTACAACAGATGGTTCTATAACAGATATTCCTCGTGATGATTATGTTAAAGCTGAAGAAAGAGTTGTTAGCGAGCTTCGTGCATTACATAAGCCATTTATTATATTATTAAACTCTCTAAACCCTTCTTCTCCTGAAACAAGAGAACTTGCTATTCAACTTTCTGATAAATATAATACAAAAGTTATGCCAATTAGTTGTGAAGATTTAACTGCTGATGATATTAACTCAATGTTTGCTAGTTTACTTTATGAATTCCCTGTTGATGAAATAAAAATTAGTTTTCCAAAATGGATTGATGGCTTAGAATATTCTCATCCTCTTAAAGCTAAATTATTTGATCAAATAAAAAATGCTTTTACAAATGTTTCTGCTTTAAAAGATGTTTCTAATTGTGTTTCTACAATTGATTCAACAGATATTATTTCAAAAACATTTATTAATAATATAATGCTAGGTAGTGGTAAAGTTTGTATTAACATCACTCTTAAAGATGAATTATTTTATAATGTTTTATCTGAAATTACTGGTATTCAAATTACAAATGAAGGTGAATTATTCTCTATTATGAGTGATTTATCTTGTACTAAGAAAAAATATGATAAAATTGCTTATGCATTAGAAGAAGTTAAAACTAAAGGTTATGGTATTGTTACACCTTCTATTGATGAATTAGTTCTTGAGGAACCTGAAATGGTTAAACAAGGTTCTCGCTTTGGTGTTAAACTTCGTGCTACTGCTCCATCAATTCATATGATTCGTGCAAATATTGAGACTGAAGTTTCTCCTATTGTTGGTTCTGAAAAACAGTCTGAAGAACTTGTTAATTATCTGCTTTCTGGTTTTGAAAATGATCCAACTAGTATTTGGGAATCTAATATTTTTGGCAAAAGCCTACACGAACTTGTTAATGAGGGCTTACAAGCAAAACTTGCAAAAATGCCTGAAGAAGCTCAATTTAAACTTCAAGAGACATTGGAAAGAATTGTCAACGAAGGATCTGGTGGATTAATTTGTATTATATTATAAAATCAAAAATAGTGAACTAGAAAAATCTAATTCACTATTTTTCATTCATAATAATCTACACTTTCAACATTATGTACATAACCATTTTTACTATCCAATGGATCAAATCCACCTTTTCCATAGTACTCAATAATTTTAACTTTACTTCCAGAAACAAAAATATTTTTATATTCATAATATTTCACTTCTGTCATATGAAAAGCTATAACATAAGCAACATATTTTTCATCATTTTTATATACTACATGTTCAGGTTTATAAGCCAATATAGAAAATATATAAACAAAAGGACCTATTATAACTAATGAAATAACAAATATAATACCCAAAACAATTTTTAACCATTTCTTATTTATAGAAAATATCACTTGTCCAATTCCTATAATGCAACCACTTCCGATTATTATAAAAGATATAATATTCACCCATTGTCTAAACATTAAATTAAACTTCTCTAATATTAAATATAATGTATATAATAATATAGCATATAAAATTGTATAAAATAAAACACTCTTTTTTAATTTTTTCATAATTTCACCTATTTTGTATAATCCAATATATCCCCTGGCTTACACTCAAGTACTTCACAAATTTTTTCTAATGTAGAAAACCTAATTGCTTTTGCTTTATTAGTTTTCAATATTGACAAATTAGCAGGTGTTATTCCAACTCTATCTGCAAGTTCACCTGATGATATCTTACGTTTAGCCATCATTACATCTAAATTAACAACTATCATTTTATTCAGTCCTCTCTTTATTAAATTGTTAAATCATTTTCATTTTTATATTCTGTTGCTTGTTTTATTAATTTTGATAAAATATAAAATGCAATTGCAACACCTATAAATAAAATTATCATAAATACCATTACTAATAAAACAAAAATATCTTCACTTTTTACTAAAAATATCATATACAATAAATCAATTATTAATAATGCTGTTTCAACTAAAGATGCTATACAACAATTTTTCAATCTTTTTGAATTTTCAATACAAAATGGATTCTTATTTTTTAATGAATCAAATTGACCTATAAATTGTTTAACAATTACTAATAAAACTATTCCATTTGGATATATTACATAAATTGATGCATTTAAGTGCACTTTAGCTATTTGAGCTATAAGAGGAAGTGCTATTAATAACACTATACCTCCCCAAAAACATATTTGTAAAAATACTTTTAAAAATTTTCCTATTCCATTTTCTCCTAAAATCTTCATTTTCTTACTCTCCTAAATTTTATTTTCTATTATTTAATATTGACTTAGCTCTCATTTTAGGCAAATTAAATTCAGCCACAGTATATGTTTCATTAAGATTCTTCTTTAAATTAGTTAAATATTCATCTAACATTTTCTTTTGTCTTTCTATTTTTTCTTTAATTAATTGTTTATCTATATTAGATTGAGAATAAAGTTTTTCTGAATACTTAAATTCTGTATTATCTAGTTCTAATAATTGTTCAACTAAATCAGTATTATTCATTTCAATTAAATAGTTTAAATCTATATTCCCTGTTTCTTTATATCTATTTATATTATTTTTTACAATGAATTTATCTATATTTACAAAGTTTACAATACAATACATTGTTACAATAATAACAAAATATGTTTTTATTAAATTTATCTTGTTTTCTAAGATATAAATTACTGTTGGAATTAATAATATTATTTCTGTAATTAATGTCAAATCAACTAATACACGTAATCTTGTATATCCATAATTTTGTTGATATAATGTCATTCTTGCAAATGCAGAAATAATTATTACTAATGTAAATATTACCATTACTATACACATTGTTTTTTTATATTTGTCTTGTTTTTCGTTTTCTCTAAGATTCTTATTATTTGCTTTTAATATCATTACAATATTAATTAATGATACTATCATTAATTGAAAAAATCCTTTTCTTGCAAATTCTGAATATTTTATGTTTTGTTCTGTAAACAATACTTTTATTTGTGTAAAACAAAATACTAAATATACTAGATTTAACACAGTTATCATCATTCTTATTGTATAACTTTCTTTTTTCTCTGCCTTTTCATCTTTTTCAAATTCTTTTAATCCATTTTCTTTATCTAACATGTTCATAAAAAATCCTGCAAAATAGAAAAATGCAATTATAATAATTATTATTCTACCTGTCAATTCTGATACATTAAATATGTTTATATCTTTAAATATAGTTGAAAATATTTTTGCAAATTCATTATCAGCTGAACATAATAATCCTATTACAATTAATGCTATAATTCCTGTAAAACATACTGCTTTAAAAATATTATTTTTTTCTTTTTTCTCACCTATTTGTTCATCTTTTTCTTTAGGGTTAAACTCTTTTAATACTGCTCTAATAACATCTCCAATATAATTAAGTGGTTCAAATATCATTAAAATAATTTTATAAATTATAGATTTTATTTGAAAATCAGATATTGCCCATATTACCATTATTAAATATAATATTGGTATTAATACTATATTTATTAAATAGAATGTTAGATTATCAAATATAAAATATGTACTTGATAATACTATAATCGGAATTGATATTAATAATGCTTTTTTGTTTTTTATATTTCCTTTTAATAATTTTGTTGTTATCCATATTATTGGTATTGTAAACAATAATACAGATATGCCTAAATCTTGTTTCCAAAATAGTAATGATTGCCATAAGCTTAGAAATAATGCTCCTATTAATATTTTCATCTTTTCTTTCCCTCCAAATACATTTATTTTTTTCTTCTGATATGAGCATTATATTACTACTATTATTTTTTGTCAATATTTTTTTATCGTTTTTCAATATTTTAAAATTGTGTAACTTTTTAATACACTTAACATAATATATATTAGGACTGGAGGTGCTAATTATGGAACCAGAAGTAGATATTTTTTGTAAAAAAGAAAACAAAAAGAAAGATTGTTCATGCTTATGGATAATAACAGGTGTTGTTACTTTAGCTTTATTCTTTTTTGTTGGTGTTTTAATTGAAAGTTTACTTGGTGTTGTTGAAACATTAGGATTAGGTGCTGTAATTGTTTTATTAATAACATTAGGAATATTATTTATAATTTCTTTAATATCATTATTCTGCTGTAAAAAGACTAACAAAAAGAAAAATTGCTGTTTCTAGCAGAATTAATATAAAATAAACAACTCATTCTTTTGGGAATGGGTTGTTGTTTATTATTTTTTCTTTCAACTTATACCATTTTTTTAAACTATGTATTATTTTTTTATTGTAAAATCTATTTAATTGTAGTATAATAAGCATATTCACAAGAAAGAAGGAAAAAAATTGAAAATATTAAGTATAGATACAGCAAGCAATTTATGTACAGTAGCTGTTTTAGAAAATAAAAAATGTATAAAAGAAATTATTGTTAATGATGCTAGAAATCATTCTGAAAAAATAATGCCTGTAATTGAACAAGCATTATCTGAAAGTAAATTAACTTTACAAGATATAAATTTAATTGTTTGTGATAAAGGGCCTGGATCTTTCACTGGTATAAGAATTGGTGTTGGAACAGTACTTGCCTTTAAAGATAGTTTAAATATTCCATGCGTTGGAATTTCTTCTTTAGAATCTTTAGCTTACAATATAGATAGTGATGGAATTATCTGTTCACTTATAGATGCCAAAAACAATAATGTTTACTTTGGAGTTTTTGAAAAGAAAAATAATATTGTAACACAACTTGAAGAACTTAGTTTTAAAACTATAAAAGAAATCATTCCAATTTTAACAAAATATGATAAAATCAATTTTGTTGGTGATGGTTCAATTATACATAAAGAACATCTACTTTCTAATCTTAATACTTGTACTTTTTCTGATAAAAATGATTTAAGTAGTTTTTCTCTTGGATTAGCTGGATTAAATGCTTATAATCAAAATACAAATTTTGATTTAATGCCTTTATATTTAAGAAAATCTCAAGCTGAAAGAGCTTTAGGAAATAAATAAAAAGGAGTGAATTTTATGGAAATAACTGAAATGACTTTAGAAGATTTAGAACAAATGAAAAATACATTATATTCTGATTTTGATAATTTTTGGAGCTATAATGTATTAAAACAAGAACTTGTAAATGATAAAACCAAATATATTATTGCTAAAGAAAAAAATGAAGTTGTTGGTTTTGCTGGAATTTCAGTTATTTTTGATGAAGCTACTTTAAATAATATAGTTGTAAAAAAATCTTGTCGTGGAAAAGGCATTGGTGGTGAAATGCTAGAAACATTAATTGATTTATGTTCTGATATGAATTTAAAAACATTTACTCTTGAAGTAAATGTTGAAAATACACCAGCTATTAAATTGTATGAAAAGTTTGGTTTTAAGAATTTAGGAATCAGAAAAAAATATTATAATAATACTACAGATGCTTATATTATGACAAAATATGACATTTAAAAATCACAGTCTTTAAATTCAAGACTGTGATCTTTTATTATACAAATTTTTCTACTTTTAATATTGTTCTACCACTTCTAGTTTGCCCGATAATCTCTTTTATAAAGAATCGTCCTTTTCCCCTTATTGTAATCATATCTCCTTCTTTTATTTGTTTTGTTTTCTTTGTTTCTACTTGAAAATTAACAAAAACTCTTTCTGTATTCATTATTTCGATTATTTTGCTTCTTGAACATCTTGAAAGTTCTGATGCAACATTATCAAGTCTTAAAGAGGCTACTATTATTTCAATTTCTTCCTTTTTTACTTCAACATTTCTTAAATTTTGTATATCTTCTACTGTAATTGTTGATTTTGAAAATCTCGTTAATTCACTTAAATTTTGTTCTAAAAATTTAGTAATTTCTTTATCAATTATAATATCTGCACCATTATTTTCTACAATTATATCTCCAACCTTTTCTCTCTTTACTCCGAGTTTCATAACTGCACCTAAATAATCTCTATGTGTATATTTTCCAATTAAATCGTCTGGTAATTCAATTCTAATAATTTGAACAATACTAGATAAATTTTTTTCAACAACTTGTTCATTAAATTTTTCAGGATAAAATATATACATTTTTCTCTCTGCTTCATTAAAACCACCATATTTTATATAATTTTCTACTTTTTGTTTGTTTAAAAATTTTTGTACTAATTCATTTTGAGCTAAATCTAAAAAATCAGTATGTTCAATTTTATTTCTATTATTTGTGTTTTCTATTTTATCCAACACCTCTGCTAATAGCATTTTTTCATCTTTATTTTTGTAATCATTTAATACTTCTCTGTTCATTTTTCTCCTCTTATTTCTATTAAAATTCTGCAATTATTTCACTTTTATCTGTTACTCCAATAAATGTTTTACTTGTATTTCCATTCTTAAATATTATCATTGTTGGTATACTCATAACATTATATTTTATCGCTAATTCTGTATTTTGATCTACATCTATTTTAATAAATTTTACTTCTTGATGTTCTTTTGCTATTTCATCTATTATTCCAGACATCATTTTACATGGCATACACCAAGTTGCATAAAAATCTGCAAATACTATTGCATTACTTTTTATTTCATTTTCAAATTCTTCTGAATTTTTTATTTCTTCTATCATTTTTTGTTCCTCCTATAAATTATTTTTATACATTTCTTTTAAATTATAACATATTTTATTTCAAAAATTTTATTACATTCAAACCTGCCTTCATTCCATCATTTACTGCTTTAGAAATTTGTAATATTCCACCTATACAATCCCCACAAGCATATATTCCTTTAATGTTTGTTTCCATATTCTCATTAACTTTTATTTTATTATTTTCTAATACTAATCCAATTTTTTTAGCTATATCTGTACTATCTGCTGTTCCTTGTGCTATAAATATTCCATTTACATTTATATCTGTTCCATCATCAAATTCAATTTTCTCAACTTTTTCGTGTCCAAATATTTCTTTTATAGTTCTATTATTTATTTCTACTTTTTCACTCCTTATATCTGGAACAGTTTTTCCATTTGTTAATATTGTAATTTTATTTACAACTGGTAATAAATCATTCACTTCAGATATTGCATAATCTCCATTTCCAATTACTGCAACATCTTTGTTTCTATAAAAAAATCCATCACAAATAGCACAATAACTTATTCCTCTACCTTCAAATTTTTTTACTCCATCTATTTGTAAAGTTTTTTTCTTTGTTCCCATTGCTATTATAATCGTTTTAGAAATATATTCATTTTTGGTTGTTTTCACTTTAAAGCTTTTTTCTATCATTTCTATTTTTATTACTTCTTCATTTTTTACATCTATTCCAATATTCTGAGCTTGTCTAATTCCTTGAAAATATAACTCTTTACCTGTTATTCCATTTTCAAATCCATAATAATTTTCAATTTTATTTGCATTTTCTAAAGATGTTTTTCCATTATGAATAATTAATGTTTTTAAATTTCCTCTTTGAGTATATAATCCTGCTGTTATCCCTGCAGGTCCTGCTCCTATTATAATGACATCATACATATTTTAGTTCCTTTCTTTTTTGCATTTTATCATATTATATAACTACTTTCAATAATTATACGAAAAAAGCCATCGGCAAATTAGCCGATAGCTTTAAAAGTAAAAAGCAAATGAGACTTTTTACTTTAGTCTGTGAAACTTATTCTTCACCAGTAAATGTGGCCAAAGGCGACCCCATAAAACTGCTAAAGAATTCTTCATCACCATGTTCTCCATATGGATCAAAGATCCATACATCACCATTTTCCTTGATAAAGCTTTCCAACGGAATCTGGTCAAAGCCGAGTGTTCCAGTTTTAACTGCTTCAACAGGATCTGCGATATACTTCTTTCCATTCTTGATGTAGTAGACACTAACATGCCTGTCTGTCTTCTTATGCGTTTCAGGATTTTCTTCCGCAGAAACGGAAATGAAACATTCCATTCCTGCATCACGCATCAGCTTAAACAAAGCCATGCCATAATGTAAACAACATCCACAATGGTGTTTCCTGATGAACTTAAGCTCAGTGCTAGGCATATCCTTAGCCTTCACACTTTTTTTAATAAGATCACCAGTATGTTTGTTAGCCTCCTCCAGATCATAGTGGTTTCCAGTGACGACTTCATAGAACAGTTTTTCCATAGGGAAAAAAACCTCCAATTGATTTGTAAGTCTCAACAAGACTTATATATGTTTGTTCTTCGTACATATATATATTAACATAACTCTTATAATAAATCAAATTAATTATTGTAATGCATACTATAAGTTTTGCTTATATTTTTACAAAAAAAGAATGGTAACATTTTACTATTACCACCCTCATAATTCTTAGCTTAATTTATTAACATTAACTAAAAATATAATATCTTCAATAGCATCAATAATTGCATAAATTAATATGCTTATACCAATTGAAACAACAACTAAATTAGATACAAATATTGTATATAATCCACAAATAAACATACAAATAGCTAATATTATGCTATATATCCATATATTTGAACTTATAGTTTTCAATTTTAAAGCTAAACTAAATCTCATTATACTGCTATAAACAATCCATATTCCTATAAAAATCCTAAATATTGAACTTATTTGTTCACTATATGCAATTGTTGCAATTCCTAATATAATTGCTATAATTCCATAAGCTATATCATAATTCATGATATCATATTTTCCTTTGTTTTGATAATAACTTATTATTTTATATGCTCCTGCAAGTATAAACATAATTCCCAATATTGCAGAAACAAATTTTACTGTTCCTTCTGGATTTGTAATTAATATAATTCCTAATATTGCAAAAACTATTGATGATAACAAAGATGTCCATCCTGTTTTTTTCATAATTTTTTCAAAATATTCCATATAAATCACTCCTTCATTTTCTTTATATCATACTATAATAATTATTTCAACAATTTCATTAAATTATTATTTTATTATTTTCTTTTTCAATAGGAAGTTTTATAATAAATGTCGTTCCTGAATTTTCTTTACTTTCTACTTCAATTTTTCCACCAGATAAATCTATAATACTTTTTACAATTGATAATCCTAATCCGCTTCCCTCTTGTGAATGTGACTTGTCTATTTGATAAAATCTTGTAAATATTCTTTCTTGTTCTTCTTTGCTCATTCCTATTCCATTATCTTTAATTTTTACTACAATTTCATCAATTTCTTCTTTTACATCTATTGTAATTTTTCCATTTGGTTTTGAAAACTTAATTGCATTATCTATCAAATTCATCCAAACTTGAAATGTAAGTTCTTCATCACCATCATAATATACATCTTTAGCAGAGATATTAAATGTTAAACTTTTCTCATTCCATTTATTTTCAAGTACTGCAATAGCTTTTCTTAATTGTTCTGTTATATTTATATGGTCTTTTCTAACTATTTTTCCTTGATTTTGAATTTTTGAAAGTCTTAATATATTTGTTGATAAATTAAGTAATCTATTTGATTCTTCAATTATTATTTCTGCATATTCTTTTCTTTCAGCTTCTGGTAAATTTTCATCTTCTAATAATTTTGCAAATCCTTGTATTGAACTTATTGGTGTTTTTATTTCATGTGATACATTATTTATAAAATCTTTTTGAATTACTTCTACCTTTCCCAACTCATTTACCATTTGATTAAAATTTTGTGTTAGTTCACCAATTTCATCTTCTCTTTGTGATTCAAGTTTTACATTAAAATCTCCAGAAGCAACTTTCTTTGTTGCTTCTGTCATTTTTTTTATTGGTTGTAGTATTTTCTTACTTGTTATTCTCATTACTATTGTACTTATTAATATTGTATTTATTATCAATAAAACTAGGCTTCTTCTTGTTATTCCTAATATTTCTTTTATTTGCTCTTTATTTTCAAAATTAACTTGTATTAAACTATTAAGCGTTTCTTTATTTACAAATATATAAAATCCAACTAATGAAATAAACATTACAATTATTATACATATTATCAAATCTATTACTAAATTTCTTTGTAATGATTTTCTTTTTCCAAAAATTCTTTCAAACATTTTTAACCCTTCTCATGTATTATAGCTTTATATCCTATTCCTCTAATTGTTACAATTTCAAACTCATCTACATCTTTCATTTTTTCTCTTATTCTTTTTATGTGTACATCTACTGTTCTATAATCTGAATCACTTTCTAGTCCCCATACTTCTTCTATTAATTCTTGTCTTGTGAATATCGTGTTTGGCGTGCTTAACAGTTTATATAATAGATAAAATTCTTTTTGTGCTAAATTATAGACTTTATCTTTTTTTATAACACTTAATTGATTATAATTTAACAATAAATCACCTATTTGTATTTTCTTTTCACTTGCACTTTTGCTTCTTCGTAATAATACTTGTATTCTTAAAAGCATTTCTTCTATATCTATAGGTTTTACCATATAATCATCTGCTCCAAGTAAAAATCCTTCTTTTTTATCTTCAATTTCACTTTTTGCAGTAATTATCAATATTGGAACATCATATTTTGCTTCTCTTAATGATTTTATTAATTCATATCCATCCATTTTAGGCATCATTATATCACTTACAATTAAGTCAATATAACTTTGATCTAACACATTTAATGCTTCTTCTCCATTTGTTGCTTCATAAGTGTTATATTTATTTCTTTGTAAATATGTTGTTATTAATTTTCTTAAATTTTTATCATCTTCTACTACCAATATATTAAACATGTTATCACCCCTTTAATTATATAATATCTAAAAATATAATTCAACAAATATCTTAAAATATAAGTTTTTTATTCCATTCCTCGGCTTATTACGAAATTTAAGAAATTCTACTTTATTTTATGGCACCCTTCCACTAAAAGTGAACTCTTTCCATAAAATTGCAAAGAATTTCTAAAATTTCTTCATGCACATTCGTCATTTCATGCAAAACTTATATTTTAAGATTATTAATTATTTTCTAATTTTGTTTATTATTATCTTCAACTATATATTCTTGTTTTGAAGTTGCTTCTTGTTTTTTTACAGCATCAATAATCATAACAAATTTTGAATTTGATTCAACACCATCTTCAACCATTGTAAAACTATTATAAGATTTTGCTAAATCTGTTAATTTTTCAGCTCTTGTTGTTAAATCTTTTAAATCACCATTTACAAAATTACAGATTTTTTGAATTCCTTCTTCATTAAATGTTGCAATTCCATCAGCTAATGTTGTTGCACCATCATTTATTGTTTGTGCACCTTCTGTTAATTGTGTATTTGCCTGTAATAATTGTGCTGAACTATTATCTAATGTGTTTAATCCATCTTTCATTTGGCTAGAACCATCTTTTAATGTACTTGTTGCTTGTGCTAATTTTGTTGTTCCTTGATATATTGTATTAGCACCTTGGCTTAATTCACCTGTTTTTTCTGCAAGTACTGCTGTTCCACCTTTTATTTGTGTAACTCCACTTGTTAATGAATCTGTTCCTGCACTTAATTTTGTTAATCCTGTTTTTACTTGTGTCAATCCAGCTTTTAATTCATTTATTGCAGATAAATCTGTTGCTTTTAATGTTGCAATTGTTTGTTCTTGTGCTTGGGTATTTACTGTTAATAATTGAATCATTTGCTTATTAAAATCAATTTGTGTTTTTACTTGAGCTTTTGCTTGTTCATCTTCTAATGTTTCATATTGTTTCGTTAATACTGTTGTTGCACTTGTTAATTTTTCAATAGTTGCTTTATTTGTATTTACTAATTGTGTTAATTCTGTAATTTTTTCTGTATTATCAGATACATCAATTCCATTTAATTTTGTTAATATTGTATCAATTCCTGTAATAAGTTCTGTTTCACCAGATTTTAAGCTTTGTGTTCCTGCAAGTACTTCTCCTAATTTTTCATTTATTGTATTTAAATTTGTTTCAATTTGAGAAACACCATCAGCAACTTGTTTTGAACCATTATTTAATGTTCCTGTACTGTTATTTAATGTTTTTATTCCATCATTAATTTTTGTATAATTTGAATTAGCACTTGCCATTCCACTTTGAATCATTCCCATTGCATTTTCAAATTCTTGCATTTTTTCTGTATAAGTATCTGTTCCTTCTTTTAATGTATTTGCACCATCTTGAATTTGATTCATTGAACTTTGTAATGTTTCAACTTGTGAATATAATTCATCTAATCCGTCAAATGACTCTATATCTTCATCTTCCAATAATTTTGGTGTAACATAATTCATAATACTTCCCATCTCAAAATTTGTTGCATCCATTGTAATTTCTATTGAACTTGGTATATCTAATTTATCTTTAGATATATTTAAGCTTTCTTGTAATCCTGGTAAAGCAACACCTAAAACTACTGTTTTAGTTCCATCATCAATTACTTTTCCGTTTGAAACTTCAATATTTCTATTATTTTTATTATTTATCATTGTTCCTGCAACAACAACAAATGGTGTATATAATTTTTGTGTTTTTCCATTAATATTTACCAAATTTTCTGATTTATTTTCATAATTTATTGTAACTTTTACTTTTCCACTTTTTCCTGCAATATCTTTAGCAGAAATTTCTTCACCATCTAATTCATATTTTACAGAACATGAAATTGGTAATTCATTTTCACTTTCTCCTTGATAATAAATATCATGTTTTTGTGCATCCCATATTAAAGAATTTCCATTTTGACTAAATTTTTCATCTCCATTAGTATTTTTTATATTTGTTAAATTTGTCATATCATTAAGTGTATTTTCACTATCTGTATTTTTTAAATGTGTACTAACTATTGTTTTATAACTATTTCCTTCAGAATTTAATTTAGAATAAACAGTTTCATCTTTTGAATATGCAAATACTGGTGTTGCATATAAACTCATTGTTACTAATAACATACCTGCAGATACTTTTTTACATAATTCATTTTTATCCATTTTTTTAACTTCCTTTCTTTTTAATCACGACATTTTGATTAATTTTTTACTTCTCTCATTCCTATTGTTGTTTTGCAAACAAGTTTGTCAAATATCATTAAGAATGCTGGTAATACTGTAATAACTACTATGACACTTATAATAGCTCCTCTTGACATCAATGTACATAAGCTTCCTATCATTTCTATTTTTGAATATGCTCCAACTCCAAATGTTGCTCCAAAGAAACATAATCCACTAACTATAATTGAATTTATTGATGTTCCTAAAGCTTCTGATACAGCTTGTTTTTTGTCTTTACCATCTTTTCTATTTTGAATATATTTTGTTGTTATTAAAATTGCATAATCTATTGTTGCACCTAATTGAATTGTTCCAATTACTATTGATGCTATAAATGGTATTGTTGTATTTGTGTAATATGGAATACCCATATTTATAAATATTGCAAATTCTATTGCTATAACTAATAAAACTGGTAATGATATTGATTTTAATACAAACATCATTATTACAAATATAATTCCTATTGATACTGTGTTTACACTATTAAAATCATGATCACTTATTTCTACTAAATCTTTCATTAATGGTCCTTCACCAACTACTTTAGCATTTGAATCATATTGTTTTACTATTTCATTTATTTTTGCTATTTGATTATTTAATTCATCTGTTGCTATTTCATATTTTGAATTTATTAATATCATTTGATATTTGTCAGTTTGGAAGATACTTAATAAATCTTCTGGTAACATTTCTTCTGGAATACCTAATTCAGATAGTTTTGAATAACTTAATGTAAAGTCTACTCCATCTAATTCTTCTATTTTATCTAACATTTCATTAATTTCATCATTTGGTGTATCTTTATTTATTAAAATCATTTCTTGTGATACTAATCCAAATTTATCTTTTAATGTGTTATTTGCTGAAATACTATCTAGTGTTTCAGGTAATGAACTATCTAGTTTATAATATACTTTTGTATTGTTATATCCATATAATGCTATTGGTAACGCAATTAAGAATATTACAATTATTGCTTTATAATGTTTTATATTAAATTCACTTATTGTTGTGAATTTTGGTAATAATTCTTTATGTTTTGTTTTTTGAATTGCTTTATCAAACATAAGTATTAAGCTTGGTAATATTGTTACAACACTTATTACACCAAATAATACACCTTTTGCCATAACAATTCCTATGTCTTTTCCTAATGTTAAATTCATACTACATAATGCTAAGAATCCTGCAATTGTTGTTAATGAACTTCCTAATACTGATGTGAATGTTTTTGATATTGCAATACTCATTGCTTGATTTCTATCTGTTGTATTTTTTAATTCTGCTTGATAACTATGATATAAGAATATTGCAAAGTCCATTGTTACACCTAATTGTAATACTGCACTTATTGCCTTTGTTATATATGATATCTCTCCTAAAAAGATATTTGTTCCCATATTGTATAATATTGCAATTCCTATATTTGCTAACAATAATATTGGTGCAACATAAGAATCTAATGCTATTTCTAATACTATTAAACATAATACAACTGCTATTACTACATATATTGCGACTTCTGAATTTGATAAGTCTCTTGTATCTAGTAATGTTGCTGTCATACCACTTATTTTACAATGTTTATCTGTAATATCTCTTAAATGTTGTACTGTATTCATTGTTGCATCTGATGATATTGCTTCTTTAAATGTTACTAACATTACTGTTGTATTGTCTTTATATAACTCATCTTTTACTTCATCTGGTAACATTTCTACTGGAATACTTGTTCCAAGTACATCTGCTCCAGATATTACTTTTGCTACATTATCTACTTGTTTTATTTCATCTTCTAATTTTAATATGTCTTTTGTTTCCATATCTTCTAATAAGATTATTGAAAATGCCCCCATATTAAAATCTTCTGATAATATATTTTCTCCTTGTATTGTCTCTATGTCATCTGGTAAGTAAACTAATATGTCATAATTAATTCTTGTAGCTTTCATTCCAATTATTGATGGAATTAATAAAATTAACATGATTATTAGTATTATTCTTTTGTGTTTACATACAAATTCTCCAAATTTTTGCATTTGCTTTTGCTCCTTTCAAATTTATAATTTATTTTAAACATTATAAGAACAAAACGATGTAGTCTCCCTTTATTCTCGCCCGATTTGAGTTTTCGACTAAAACGAGAAAATCTCAAAGGGCTAGCGATTATATCTGATTTATATAATAGAAAATGTTACTTTTCTCTTATATAAATCAACGGATTTTCCATCTTTTTCCGTTTCAACATGATGTATTATAGCAAATTAATATGAACTAATTATGAACAAAGAAGCAGAGAAGTGAACTCACTTCTCTGCTTCCTATTTTACCAATGCTTCATAAAATTTTTTATACCTTATCCTTTTACCCTTGTTTTACAACACTGTTTCGATTAATAACTTCGATAAGTTTGGCATTTTTTTCAGCAGCATTTTCTCCAGAACTCATATAATGTTCTTTGATTTCTTCTTCTAAAACTTTTCTGCTCTTACCGAAATATTTCTCTAGTTCGTCCCAGGTGTATCCGCATGCGAATACTTTTCTGATAATAAGATAAATCTCAGCATTCATAAAATACAACCTCCATTTAGTCCTTTCTAATAATGTTGTTTCTTATACAGTTCCAAAGGCTTGGAATAATAATATTATATCATAGAAAAAAAATTTTTTCAATATATTTCCATTTTTATTTACATAAATATTGATTTTCATATAAAATTATGATATAATTGCATTATGCAACCCATATGAAACAGTTTACGGTCGAACAAGAATAACAAACACGTACACGTAATTGAAAGGACATTTCACCATGACTAATGCAATCACTTCTCCCGCCAACAAGCCCATGTGCCAGCGCATGTCTAACGAGACCATGTGCAAGACCTTGATTACCATGGTTTATGATGGGGTCCCCACTGAGGAACTCCTTCGTGCATCTGGGCGGAGCAAGAGCACGATTTATCGGCTCTTCCGTGAACACTATGCCACCCCAAACTGTGCAGCTCACAAAAAGTTGCTCAAGAAGCTTCGTGAAAACGATGCAAAGATGGCAGAGGCTCAGCGCCTGAACCTCGTTCCCGTTAAGCCTAGCTTTGTCATCGTTACCGAAACTGGTGCTTTGATGAAGCACATGGATAAGATCTTGGCCTCTGGAGCTGAGGTTTTCATCCCACAGTTCTGTGTGACTAAGGAGCTTGTCAAACTCAGTAGGCACAACAACCTTGCTGAGGAAGCCTTGGAGGAGATTATGTCAAATCCAAGCATCTTCCATAAGATCTGCCAGCTCAATGAGGAGGTTTTCACGGTTATCCCTGAAGGAATGAAAACGCGCGTCACCGGTATCATCTCACTCATGTGTGAGATGTGGACAAACAACTTGAAGGTCAAGTTGTTCACCACTTCACAAGACGTTTATGAGATGGCCCTTAAACAGGGACTTGGCTCTGACGTCGAAGTAGTTCTCCTCGAGAACTAAGCCCCCTTTCCCCGTATAGCACGTAAACTGTTTCAAACCCCTCGTTTGTAATTAAACGGGGGGTTCTTTTTTATTTCATAAAATTTTTTAATTCAATTAAAGATTGTGCTGCAAGTTTATAATCTTTAACAAAATTCAAAAAGTAATTTGAAACTTTTGCAGCAGGTCTATCCATATATAAGTCTTTTACCAAACATATTCCTAGTCCATTATCAAAAAATGCTTTTATTTTTCTGCTCTTTTGAAATAAATTTTCTTTTCTCATTTTCTTATATATTTTTTCTGCGTTTTGATTTCTTTCATTTAATTCTGTAATAAATTCTTCAAATGTGTATTCTCTATATTTATTCATTTTATATATCTGTGCAGAATATTCTAATCCATAAATTGTTTCAAGGTTAAATACTTCTAGCATTTTGGCAAATTCTTCACTTTTAAAATAATACATATGTCCTTGCATTTGATTAAATGCTTTCATTGTGTCTAAATATCCTAATTTTATATTATTTATTATTCTTTCATGATTAAATTCAAATGTTCCACCTAAATCTTCAGATGGTTTTATTACTTTAATATAAACATCTTTATTAATTGTTTTTTTGCTAAATCCAACTCCTGCAATGTCTGCTATTATTATATTTTTATATCCTTTTTCAATTAACATGTTTGCTGGTATATTATCATATAATCCACCATCAAAGTATTCTTCATTATTTATAATTTGTGGCTTGAATATAGGAAAACATGAGCTTGCTAATAAGTAATTTTCCATTTCTTCTTTTGGTATCTCATTTTTGAATACTTGTAATGGTTGTCTATTTTTTACAGAAAATGTTACTAATCCAAAATCTATATTTGAATTGTATATTTTATCCATATCTATATATTTTTTTATCATATTTCTTAATGGTGTATTATCAATTCCTTTTTGTTTGGTATAATCTGCTGCAAGGTTAAATATGTTTGATAGGCTAAATATATTCTTGTTTTCGTTCATTCCGTCAACATTCATTATATTTCCTAATTTAATATTTTCATACATGTCTTCTACCATTTTAAAATCATCTTGTAAAAATAATGCTCCATTTAATGATCCTATTGATGCTCCTACTATTCCTTTTATATTTATATTTAATTCTTTTAATGCTTTCCAAACTCCTACTTGATATGCTCCTTTTGTTCCACCACCAGCTAATACTAATCCATATTCTCTATTATCTACCATATTTTCCTCCGTTTTTGTTCTAAATTACTTTATCTTAAATCTTTCATATCACTTAACTAAGAATGTTGCATATAATGGAACTGATTTTATTCCATTTTCAAATCCGAAATTTTTACCAGAAATTCTTATTGCATATTTAGGTTTAAATCTTTTCATATATTCGTTCAAGCTTTTTGATTGTGTATTATCACTTGCTTTTGCTTCTATTGGAATTATTCCATCTTCATTATATATTATAAAATCAATTTCTGAACTACTTGCTACAGCCCAATAATATAAATCTACATTATTAAACATTAATTGATTTGCTACATAATTTTCAGTTATCTCTCCTTTATATAAAAACGTTTTATTTAGATATATATCATTTACATTCATCTTTAACATTGTATTTAAAATTCCTACATCACCAATATATATCTTAAAAAATTCATTATTTTTATATGCCTCTGGTGGAATATTAATACTATTTAATTTACAACATTTATAAACTAGTTTACTTGCTAAAAGCCATTCTAATGAATCATTATAGTCTCTACTTCTAGCATTTTTGTCTATTTTGGAATATTGAAATTTATTTGACTTATTTCCTATTTGTATAGGAATTGAATAATAAATTGCTTCATTTTTTACTGCTTCTGTTTTATTAATTATAAATTTATTCATATCTTTTATATATGCTGAATTAATATCTTCTATTATATTTCTATTTATATCTAAAATGTTCATATTCTTAGAAACAAAGTCTTCTACCATTTCTGGCATTCCTCCAATACATAAATATTTTCGATATAATTCTAGTAGTTTTTCATGAGTTATTTCGTCCATTGGACTATTTTCCAAAAAGCACTTTTTTATATATTCAATTAAATATTCTCCATTATTTTGTGTCATTAAAAATTCTTCAAAATCCATTGGAAACATATTTATCATTTCTACTTTTCCAACAGGAAATGAACTATGAAATCTTTTTAATTTTACTCCTAGTAAACTTCCAGCACAAATTATTTTGAATGGTCTTTCGTCTTCACAATACCATTTTAGAGAAGATATAAGTTCTTCACTTTCTTGAATTTCATCAAAAAATATTATAGTATCTTCTACGTTTGGATTTATATTTAAGTTTGCACATAATCTAATATACTTTTCTTCTAAAGAAATGTTTTGTTTATATAATTCAACAATTTCTGGATGATTTAGTAAATTAATTTGTATTGCATTCTTATATTCTTTCTTACAAAATTCATTAATTATATATGTTTTTCCAACCTGTCTAGCTCCTATAATCATTAATGGTTTCTTCATACCATTATTTTTCCAATTAATTAATTTTTCATAAATTTTTCTCTTCATATGTCCCTCCATAACTTAATTTTACAACTCCTTTTCTATTATGTCAATATTTTTTCACGTTTTTGAAGGCACTTTTTATACATTTTTTCACGTTTTTTGAGGCACTTTTTGTATATTTTTTCACGTTTTTTGTCATTTCACATTATATTAACATTTGTTTTTACACAAAAATACCACATTAGATTAACTCTATGTGGTACTTATATTTTATCCAAATATTCCTCTTTTTCTTACTGGTGGTTGTTCATTCATAGTTGTAGCTAATTGTTCTAACAATGTTCTTTGTTCTTTGCTTAACCTTTTTGGTGTTTGAACTACAACAGTAAATACGAAACTTCCTCTAGCTGATGAGTTTATTGATTTGAAGCCTCTTTCTCTAATTGTAAATTGTGTTCCTGTTTGAGTTCCTTCAGGTATTTCAAACTCTTCAGTACTTCCGTCTACCATTGGAATTTTTAATTTGGCTCCAAGTGTAGCTTGAGTAATTGTTATTGGAATTTCACACATTACAGTATTTCCATTTCTAGTAAATATATTACTTTTCTTTACTCTTACTGTTATGTATAAATCTCCTTTTGATCCACCTTTTTCTCCAGGTTCACCTTCACCTCTTAATACTACTGTTTGATTATCATCTATACCTGCTGGAATTTTTACTCTTATTTTAGCTTGTTTTCTGACTGTTCCTTTTCCTTTACAATTATCACAAGGTTCTTTTATTACTTCACCTGTTCCATGACAATTTGTACATGTTCTTGTTGTTTGCATTTGACCAAGTATTGTATTTTGAACTTGTCTTACAGTTCCAGTTCCATTACATACAGAACATTTTGATACTGTTGTTCCTGGCTTCGCACCTGTTCCATTACACATTGAACATGTTTCTGGTCTTGTAACAAGTATTTCTTTTTCAACTCCTAAAAATGCTTCTTCAAATGTTATATCCATATTTAAATTTAAATCTGCACCTTTACGTGGTCCTTTAGATTGTGCTCTTGAAGAGCTTGTTCTTGCTCCTCCTCCAAAGAATGATGAAAATATGTCTCCTAAATCTCCAAAGTCTGAAAATCCGTCAAATCCATTTGAAGAACTATATGAATAATATCCTCCATTTCCAAATCCACCAAATCCGTTTGCACCACCAAAGCCTCCGAATCCACCTTGTGGTCCTTCTGCTCCAAATTGGTCATACATTTTTCTTTTTTGTGGGTCTGATAATGTTTCATATGCTTCATTTACTTCTTTAAATTTTTCTTCTGCTTCTTCTTTGTTATCAGGATTAGCATCTGGGTGATATTTTTTTGCAAGTTTTCTATATGCTTTTTTTAATTCATCATCTGTTGCTGTTTTTTCTACTCCTAATACTTCATAATAATCTCTTTTACTTGCCATATTTTTTACCTCCCTTCGCTTTCTTTAAAATTACTTCTTATATAAAATCCCATATTATTGGACTCCTTTTCATAAATTAGGCGAGTTACTCACTCGCCTATTTACTTTCTTCACTTTGTTATTGATTATTTGTTGTCATCTTCAACTTTATAATCAGCATCATATACATTTCCATCATTTCCTGCATTATTTGTATTTGCTTCACTTGCACCTGTTGTAGCATTTGCATCTGCTCCTGCATTTGGATTTCCGTTTTTATATAATTGTTCTGACATTTCATAGAATACTTTTGTAAGTTTTTCTGTAGCTTCTTTTATTGTTTCTGTATTGTTTGTTTCAAGAGCTTTTTTAGTATTTTCAATTTCTGTTTCGATTTTTGCTTTTTCTTCTCCACTTACTTTATCACCTAAATCTGTTAATGTTTTTTCACTGTTGTATATTAAGCTTTCAGCATTGTTTTTAACTTCAATTTCTTCTTTTTTCTTCTTATCTTCTTCAGCATGTGCTTCTGCATCTTTAACAGCTTTATCTATATCTTCATCTGTTAAGTTTGTTGATGCTGTTATTGAAACATTTTGTTCATTTCCTGTTGCCATATCTTTTGCAGATACATGTACTATACCGTTTGCATCTATATCAAATGTTACTTCAATTTGTGGTACACCTCTTGGAGCTGCTGGAATTCCTGTTAATTGGAATCTTCCTAATGTTTTATTATATGCAGCCA